>Ga0208375_1003881_pt1 | contig 12246 bp, 13 predicted proteins | sample RifOxyD1_FD_184038 | JGI IMG/M metagenome (GOLD analysis project Ga0208375, IMG submission 184038) | Soil microbial communities from Rifle, Colorado - Rifle Oxygen_injection D1 (SPAdes) | ecosystem: Environmental > Terrestrial > Deep subsurface > Rock core/Sediment | place: Rifle, Colorado... | reverse complement strand
CTTTTGTAATGGAATTTACAAAGGAACCAAGACCTGATCCGAGCACGATACCGATCTTTGGAATTGAGGGGTGAATTTCTTGAATGTGTCTAGCTGCGGCTTTTAGTTTTTCGTACATTTATTTACTCCAATCAATTTTAGTTTCAATAATTAGCGGGGAAATATGTTGAGGTATTTTTGATTTTATAACGACATATTCTTGTTGATATTTATAGCAAATCTCTTGTGCCATAACTTGTTGATGAGAGTGGTAGTATAGGCTAGCAATTGGATGACCTTTTATGACTTTGTCTCCAATTTTTTTATGTACAATTATTCCCACGGAGTAATCGATTTTATCCGTTGATTTTTTTCGTCCTCCTCCTAGATCGACCAAGCTGAGTCCAATCCCTATACCATCTATTTGGTTGATATAGCCACTTTTTTGCGCTTTTATTTCCATAACGTTTTTGGCAACGGGGAATTTTGTATAGTCGTCGATATAATCTCCCGATCCACCTTGAGCTATAATTAATTCTCTGAATTTTTCTAGGGCATTTTTGTTTTTAATTGATTCCTTGGCCATTTTTATACCAGCATCTAAATTTTTAGCAAGCCCTGCTAAATAAATCATTCCACCTGCCAAAGATAAGGATAAATCGGTTAAATCTTTGGGACCTTTTCCTTTGAGTGTTTCAATACACTCAATTATTTCTAAACTATTTCCAACCGCGTTTCCCAGCGGTTGATTCATGTCGGTGAGCATGGTTATGATATTTTTATTGAATCGAAGTGCTGTGCTACGAATACTTTTGGCCAGGGCACGGGCTTCTTTTAAATTTTTCATAAAAGCACCGCTACCGGTTTTAATATCCATGACTATTCCGCTAGTACCCTCTGCCAATTTTTTGCTCATGATGGAAGCTGTGATCAGGGGGATGGATTCTACCGTTGCCGTAACATCCCTGAGTGCATAAATTTTTTTATCAGCGGGGGCGATGTCTTTGGTTTGGCCGATTAAAACAATATTAGTCTTATCTAAATTATGTTTTAACTCTTCAAGGCTCAAGGAAGTGTTAAAATTTTCAATGCATTCTATTTTATCAACTGTTCCACCGGTGTGACCTAGTCCTCTGCCGGCAATCATGGGAACCTTGACACCACAAGCAGCCGCTATCGGGCCTAAGATAAATGATGTTTTATCTCCGACACCGCCGGTTGAGTGCTTGTCGATAACTTTTTGATCTGAAAAGTCCAAGACCTTACCTGAATAGAGCATAGCATCAGTTAAGAATTTGGTTTCTTCAACACTCATTCCCTTCAAATATATGGCCATAAGCAAGGCTGCCATTTGATAGTCAGGAATATCGCCAGATGTGTATGAGCTAATAAACCAATCAATTTCTCCCTTTAGAAGTGCAATTCCATCCCGTTTTTTTTGGATTATTTGGTAAGGGGAATAATTCAAACCCTCAAGTTTTATGTTTGAATCTTTTATCATTTCTTGACTCATTATTAAAAAAAAAGCATTGTTTAAGTATGTCATTATAATTTTATAAACTTAAAGTTCAAGTAATTACTTTGAGTTTTATAAAGGTAAAAGTGAGGTTGAAGATATTTATGAAAAGATTGATGCACTCAGTAAGGTGGATAGTTATATTAGTTTTAGGTTTAGTGGTTGCGCTTCACTCCCATGCCCAAGAACAAAGCGGAGGAAATGATCTTATAAAAGACAGTGTGACAGATATTTCGATTGTTGTAGCTGCAGGTGTTACTGGAGCTCTTCTCGGTATATCAACACTTCCTTTTGTAGATGAGCCCAAGGAGCACCTCAATAATATTTTGATAGGTGGATCTATAGGCATCATACTTGGAGTTGGGTTTGTCGCCTACTCCCAGGCCATGAAAGGGAGATCAACTTTCCAGACTATGCAAGAGCCTGCAGCGAAGTTTGATACTAACGAGAGATACACTTGGCATCGAGTAAACCATCAGCAGGCGGCTAAATATCTATCACCTGGTGATCTTGATGTTTCCGCAGTTAATTATTTATTTACTTTCTAATTCAGGAATGACTGATCATGAAAATTCTTTTTGTACATGGTGGAGTTTTGCCAGTTAAAAGATATGGCGGTACCGAGCGTATTATTTATTGGCTTATGAAACGCTTGGTTCAGCTTGGACATGATGTAGTTCTCATCGGGAATCCTAGGAGTGAAGTTGAACAAGTGGGTATAAAACTCATAAAAAATAATTTAGCGCCAGATTGGCAAACACTTATTCCCAAAGGTATAGATTTGATTCATCTTTTCCATTCGCCCAACGTGGAAATTAATCATCCGGTATTGGTCACCATAGAGGGTAATGGAAGACCTGGAGAACAATTTCACATCAATACTGTTTTTGTTTCAAAAAATCATGCTAACAATCATGGTAGTAACGAATTTGTCTACAACGGACTTGATTTTGATGAATATCCTTACATTTCTAAAAAAAATAAAGACTGGAAGGACTTTCTATTTTTGGCAAAGGCAAATTGGAAAGTAAAAAATCTAGATCACTGTATCAAGGCATGCAAAAGTGCTAAAAAAACTCTTCATATCGCAGGCGGGAGGAGATTTTCTTTTTCAAACAAAATAAAATCATATGGTATGGTCGATCAAGGAAAAAAACGAGAGCTGCTAAGCCAGGTTGATGCACTTTTATGGCCGGTAAGATGGCACGAACCTTTTGGAATTGCCATCATCGAAGCTTACGCTTTTGGATTACCGGTGATTGGCTCACCTTATGGCAGTCTAAAAGAGCTTATAACTGCACAGACGGGTTTAATTTGTACTAACTTCAGCGAATTTAAAGATAAAATATCAACACCTCAGCAATTTGATTCAGACCAGATTAGAAATATTGTCGAGAGCAAATACTCTGTGCAGGTCATGACAGAGCAATACCTGGATTATTACAAAAAAGTACTAAGAAACGAAAATGTAAATCCTGCCAAACCCTATTATGTGGGAACAAGATATCCCGAAGAGTTACTTGCTTTTTAATTCTTTATCATTCATAAATAAATTGATAACCTCCGTTTTTTTGTGGAGGCAAAATGGAAAGGTTCATTTCCTTGCTAGGTTTGGGTGTGATGATTATTATTGCTTTTGCATTAAGTGATAATAAGAAAAAAATTTACTGGAAAACCATTATAGGTGGGGTGTTATTACAATTTGTGTTTGGGGTTATTATTCTCAAAACTAGCTTCGGGATTTGGGTTTTCGAATGGGCCAAAAATTTTTTCAATGCCATTTTATCCTACACTAATTTTGGAACCAATTTTGTTTTTGGGCCACTTAATGATTATACCCAAATAGGGTTTATTTTTGCGGTTTCAGTCTTACCGGTTATTCTCTTTATGAGCTCGCTTATGAGTATTCTCTACCATCTTGGAATTATGCAAAAAGTTATCCAGGCAACAGCTTGGGTTATGGTGAAAATACTGGGAACTTCAGGTGGAGAGTCTTTAGCTGCCGCCGCTAATATTTTCGTTGGACAAACTGAAGCTCCGCTGGTGGTTAGACCTTATATAGGAAAAATGACCAGATCTGAATTAATGGCCTTAATGACAGGGGGAATGGCGACGGTGGCTGGAAGTGTATTGGCCGTATATGTAAAGATGGGGGTGAGTGCTGGGCATTTATTGGCAGCTTCGGTAATGTCGGCACCTGCAAGTTTAGTTTGTGCCAAATTAATGATACCCGAGTCAGAAGATTCAGTAACTAAAGGCTCTGTTAAAATTGACCTACCGAAAAGCTCGGTTAATGTTATTGATGCAGCAACGACCGGTGCCTCCGAAGGATTAAAACTTGCCTTGAATGTTATGGCCATGCTGCTGGTTTTTATCTCATTAATTGCCTTGGTTAATGGTGTCCTGGCATTTTGTGGAGGATTATTTGGCCATCCAACTTTGAGTCTAGAATTTCTTACTGGATATCTTTTTTTTCCGATAGCGTGGATAATGGGAGAAAAAAACTTATTCTAAATGAATTTGTTGCGTATCAGGATTTGCAAACGTATATGTCAACTATGTCGCCTCGATCGGTTACCTTGGCGACCTATGCGTTGTGTGGTTTTGCAAATTTTGGTTCAGTTGCCATCCAGGTGGGTGGAATTGGTTCCCTCGCTCCAGATAGATCACATGATCTGGCTAAACTTGGTATAAGAAGTCTTATAGCAGGAACCCTGGCTTGCTTAATGACGGCCTGTATTGCTGGTATTTTAATATAGCAAAAAATTTTTTTAAGGATAGATAAACCATGCCAAAAGAACTGATTATTAACCAGACATTAAATGAATGTAGGGCTGCGCTGATTGAGAATGGGGAAATTCTTGACTATTTGATGGAAAGCGGAGAGAAAATTGATGCCAGTGCCCCCAAGGTGGGAAGTATTTATAAGGGCAAAGTGATCAGGGTGCTTCCCGGAATGCAGTCTTGCTTTGTGGATATCGGTCATGAAAAGGCAGCCTTTTTGTATGTGGATGACGCCTATCTTCCGACTCTGGTTGAACAAAGGGAAATGATCGAAAAAGCCAAAAAATTCCAAGAGGAAAATCGTTTTAAAAAAATCGGAGAGATTATTCCAGATGAATTTTCCACGTTGAGTGAAACCGTGGATATGCGGTTTCGCCAGGATGTTAGTATTGAATCATTCATGAAGGAGGGCGATGAGATATTGGTTCAAGTTGCCAAGGAACCGATCTCTACCAAGGGTGCCAGAGTTACCAGGCAAATAACCATTGCCGGAAGGTATGTGGTTTTCATGCCAATGATTGAACATACCGGTGTTTCCCGCAGAATTGAAAATGAAAAAGAACGGGATCGCTTAAAAGAAATTTTGGAAACGATTCGGCCAGAGGGCACGGGAATTATTGCAAGAACCGTGGCAGATAGCCAATCTTACAAGACGCTTAAGAATGATTACAACATGCTAGTTAAGATTTGGAAGGAAATCCAAAAGAAGGACGAAAAAACCAAAGCGGGAACTTGCATTTACGAAGATATGAATTTTATTCAAAGAGTGCTTCGAGATATAACCGATGAAGATGTTTTTCAAATCTGGGTGGATACCAAGGATAATTTTAGAGAAGTCGATAAATTCACCACCAAATATCTCCCTAAGATGAAGAGTAAATGTAAGCTCTACGATTCTGAAATTCCAATTTTCGAGCATTATGGGATAGATCTGGAAATTGAGAGGGCGCTCGCCAATAAGGTTTTTTTAAAGTCGGGTGGTTCCATAAATATTGATCAAACCGAAGCGCTGGTTTCTATTGACGTCAATACTGGAAAATATGTTGGTAAAAAAACCTTGGAAGAAACGATCGTAAAGACCAATTTGGAAGCGGTCAAGGAAATTACCTACCAACTGCGCCTTAGAAATTGTGGTGGAATTATTATTATCGACTTTATTGATATGGAAAATGAGGAGCATCGAAATTCCGTTTATAATGCCTTACTTGAGGCCTTAAAAAAAGATCGCTCAAAAACCAACGTCCTTCCCATTTCGGGATTGGGGCTGGTTGAAATGACCAGAAAACGAACCAGAGATACCCTAACCAGGCTTATGTGTGAACCATGCCCTTATTGCGAAGGTACTGGAAAAGTAAAATCAACACTCACAGTTTGTCACGAACTAATCAGAGAGCTGGTCAAAGTGTTAAAGAAAACCCAGGCAACCAGCGTCTATATCTATACTCACCCCGAGGTAACCGCCCGCTTATGTAGCGAAGATTTGGGGATTATTGAAAGCCTGGAAGAAGCCTACGGAAAAAATCTTTTAATCCGCTCGGAAAATGGTTATCACATTGAGCAGTACGAGATTTTTGCGCAGGAAAATTAATACAATAAAAATAACTTAGATGTTTATACACGTCGGATGCATCCTCATTGAGGTCAAATGGATTTTAAGTAATCGTTGGTGGCCAATATGGTGTCTTCAACTGAAACATCAAGCAGATCATCATTGTAGGCTTTTTTTCCATCAATTTGAAACAATCCACAGTTAGCAGGATTACCTACATACATTGGAAGATTTATTTTTGAATCATCAACCTGGATTTCAAATTTTAAATTGGGGTTAAGTAAAGTTTTTGCTTTTTTCAAGAAGTCTATAAACCTTATAGGTGATTTGGGGCCAATGAGATTGTATGTTCCAGATCGCTTATGAGCAAATGAGCTTAAAATAAAATGACTGATGGCCTGCACATCGATGAATTGAACCATTGCTTCGGGGTTGTTTGGAATATCCAGAGTTTGGTTGGAAGAGATAAGTTTTATAAGCTGGTCAAAGCGATTTGAATCATCATATTTTCCGACAATAATACCAGGTCTGAGGATGAGTGATTTCTTTATGCCAATAGTATTAAGAACCACTTGTTCGCATAAGGCTTTAAGAGGGCCATAATTAGTATTGGTAATGGGGGCGCTAGACGATGGAATTTCCGAAAGCGTAGAGGTCGTTGAATGTTCATTAATTGCTGGGAGAGAAAAATCTGCATAAACCGAACCAGTGGAGATGAATACATATAAGTTGGTTCGATCCTCTAGTAATTGACATGATTTTTTCACAATTTCCGGGTGATAACCACAAGTATCAACAACCATGTCATAATGCACTGGAGAAGCTAGGATTTCGGATATTTTTTCTCGATCACCATAGTATTTGGTGACGTTTTGAAAAAGGTCAGGATTGGTTTTTCCTCGTTGCAAAATATGAACATCATGACTTTGAGATAAAGCATCTTCAACAGTTTTTCTGCCGAGAAAGTGTGTTCCACCAATAAACAATATTTTCATATCAGTTTTCCTTTTTGTTGTTATATCACTTGCTTTTAAAATTTTCTAGGACAGTCAAAGTGAAATGACGAAAATTGATTAGTGGCTAATATTAGATACTGTTATTGTCGGTTAAGTAATCTAATTTGATCTGATAAATTTAAATATTTTTCTGTCTTGATCAAAATTTCATCACATAGATCGGTTACAGGAAAAAAATCTAGCTGCTTTAGTAAACAATCATTTTTTTTCTTCATAAATGATCCTCTGCAAATTGATCCAGTCGGTATATTTGCCTGACAAAAATTTCAGATCGCTTGAAATATTTTGTAGAAATTCTGTATCTGCATTACATAGATTTACTACATCCACAGAAAAAGGAAGTTTTTCGGCAAGTTCCTTTGCGGTTATTCTAATCTTGATGTAGAGATCATGATCAAGTGGAGGATTGCAGTAAACGCCCAGATCCAGATCCGAATACTTGGAATGAGGGCCACGACTGCGAGAACCAAACATAACAAAGGTCACGTCTCTAAACTTTGCAGAAAGTATATCGATTAGAAGTCCCATTTCTTTGCTGGGGATTTTTTTGTGCTCTTTTTTTACTAGAATGTCTTTGGGAGATATTTCCAGATATTCGAATACCTCATTAAGTTTCACAGGAAAAACACCTCTCCCTGCTAAATACTGGCCGATGGTATTTCTATGTATTCCAAGAATCGAGGATAGTTCTTGGTATGTAAGTCCTTTTTCCTTGAGAATTTTTTTAAATTTATTTGCATCGACTATGTACATAATTAATTATGAAACGCACATTTATAATATGCAATACATATTATAAATATGCTAAAAATTAAAATTCCATATTGATTTATACCCGAATAGGTATAAAATAATCAATTATGTATATTTTATATCATATCAGGTATAAAATATGTTTAAAACGAAATATTATACCCGATCAGGTACTACTGTATGAAAAAACGACCCCTTACCTCTGATATTGTTAAAATGAAAAGAAAGGAACTTCAACTATCCCAAGAAGAGCTGGCCATGAGAGTTGGGGTAGGACTTCGGTTTATCAGGGACGTCGAACAAGGAAAAGAAAGTATCCGGTTAGATAAATTAAATCTGGTCCTTAGGTATTTTGGCCTGGAAGTCAGTGCGGTTTCAATGAGAAGAGATGATGCATAAGGTATCTGTTTTTTACAAAAATATCCTGGCCGGTGAGCTTTGCAAAACCAGCGATGAGAATTTTGTTTTTTGTTATGATGAAAAATATATAGATTCAGACAATCCTTCAATAAGTTTGACGCTGCCCAAAGCGCAAAAGAAATTTGAATCAGACAATCTATTTCCTTTTTTTGATGGACTAATACCCGAAGGCTGGCTTTTAAATTTAGCAAGTAAAAAACTTCGCTTGAATCCACTGAGAGATCGTTTCGAATTATTAACCAGTCTTTGCCGTGACACTATCGGCGCAGTTCATATTGGTGATCGCCAGTTGATAAAAAAAGAAAAGTTTGAGTTAAAGGATATCAAATATAAGAAATATGATAGATGCCTGATTTGTTATGGAGAAAGTGATCAGATTTACCATGTTGATTGTATGATGGAAGTTTTTGGAGAAAAAATTATTCCATATGTGGATATTGATGATCAAATTTTAGAAGCGCTCGCCAACAAACTATTAAATAAAAAACTAACCATTCCAGGTGTTCAGAAAAAACTATCACTTGATCTGGTAGAGGGATCAGAGAAAAAATTTAGAATGACGATGACTGATCTTTGGGGAAGATTTATTTTTAAACCAAGAGGAGAACCTCCTCATCTTCCGGAAAATGAACATCTTTGTTTAAGACTCGCAAAAGTGGCCCAGATTAAAGTGGAGAAGGGAGCTCTTATTCCAACGAGGACGGGAGAACTTGGTTTTGTTGCGGCTAGATTCGATCGAAGTCATAAACATGATGAGTTTCACCAAGAGGATTTTTGCCAGATTTTAAACAAAGAAAGTTTCAAGAAATATAATGGAAGCCTTGAGCAAGTGGGAAAAATCTTAAAGCAAAAATCAGATTTTCCAGGCGATAATATTTATCGATTGTATGAGCTCTCCATCTTTAATTTTATTATCGGAAATGTGGATGGTCATTTGAAGAATTTTTCACTGACGTACGAGGATGAAACCGGAGCAAAAATGCTACTAAGTCCTGCTTATGATTTAATTTCAACTGATTTATATATTCACGATGATAATGAAGAGTCAGCCTTGGCGATTAATGGGAAAAAGAACAAATTGGAAGCAGCCGATTTTTTATCACTTGCCAAAAATCTGGGAATAACTTTAAAAACCCATAATAGGATAATGGATAAATTTCAAAAGATAGTGCCAACCTGGGGTAAGATTATTGATAAAAGTTTCATTGAAGATGATAAGAAGGAAGAGTTAAAAAAATTAATTAGAAAAAAAATTAAGAGGTTGTGCAACTGATCGGTTGCAATATCTCATGATTTGCGCTCGGCATCATCATGCTCTAAAATTTTAATATTTATCTCACGATACTTTTTATTATTTTGCTTTAATTTTTAATCCTTTGATGCTACATTCCGTGAACATTTATTTTTTGAAAGTAAATCCATAAATCTCGCTTTGGTCCACTAACGAGACCGAGGCTTTTTATAATCCAGGGGGTTAGAATGATTTACGAACTTTGCGTTGTTGCAAAAGATTCTGTTACTGATGACAATCTAAATTCCCTCAAAGATCTTTGTAAAGAAGTGATGAAAGAGTACAAAACTGAACTTCTTATTGAAGACGATTGGGGAAAAAGGCAGTTTGCACAGGCCTCAAAAAACGGTTGCAAGCAAGGACACTACCTTTATTTCATGTACAAGGGCGAAGCCAGTGCCCTCAATCAAGAGTTGTACAGACGTCTTAGAATCAATGATTATGTACACAAATTTTTAAACGTTAATATGGGTAGAGATCGTGATCTCGATGCCATTTTAAAAAATTACAAAACACCTTTTTCAAGAAAATACAACGGCAGTGTGACCGACGAATCAGAAGGCATGGACATTGAAAAAGATCGAAGAAGATTTGCCAGAAGAAGAAATTGCTGGTTTATCGCTCGTAGTATTAAAGCTGATTGGAAAGATCCAAAAACCTATATGTGGCTTATCAATGAGTTTGGAAAAATATCGCCCGCAAGAGTAAGCGGCGTAAGCACCAAACACCAAAGATTTGTAAACAGCGCAATTAAGCGGGCTAGACAGCTTAATATTGTAAGTCACCTTTCTGATGCCGTTTTAAAATAAACGTTTTTTTGAGGGTGAACCCGATGCTTTCTTTTGGAGTTAACATAGATACTTCTTCAAGTTTTTCTTTGGAATTAAGAAGAATATTTTTTTGGGGATTATTGTCCCTGTTACTCATTTTTCTAGGTCCTACCAGCGTATTTGCGCCGGTGCCCCTGGTTTTTATTTTCCTGCTGTATAGTAAAAGCAAAGGTATGATTACAGGTGTGATTGGTTTTTCAGGATTGCTGATATTGTCGATCATTTTTAATTTAACTCCTTTGTTTAGCGTGGTTTTTCTCTTGTCTTTTGTTAATGCAATATTAATTGCGAATACCATTTTTAAGGGGTTGTCGCCGGATCAGGGTCTGGTGATAGCAGGTACTGTTTTTTTAATAATTGTATTAGTGGGAGTAGGCAGCTATCTGGTTGTTGGACCAGATTTTGTGAAAGAGGAACTTACCCGCATGCTTGCGGGCGTCATAGATCAAATAAAAAAAGAGAATGCAGACTTTATTGCTCAAGGCGGCGATGAAGCCAGGAAGCTCCAGGATCTTTTTAAGGATCCTAAAAATCTTGTAGAGATTTTTTTGAACTGGGTTTGTGCAGGATTTTTTTCAATTTTAATGTTTGGACACTGGTTGTGTCTAATAATTGTTCTAAGAAGCTCATTAGTGTGGAAAAAAAAGAGAGCGTATGATTTTACGATTAGACATCTGATAAGTTTTAAAGCTCCTGAATTTTTCGTTTGGCCTTTGATTATGGCCTTATGTCTGGTTCTGGTGGGTGAACATGTTTTAGGCCCGGTTGGTACGGTGCTTGGAATGAATTGTTTATACTTTCTGGGAGTTTTTTATTTTTTTCAAGGTGTAGGGGTTTATTACGATGTCTTACAGATGGTAGGAATCAGGGGAGGATTTCGATCCTTGCTGGTTATTCTGGCGGCATTTATGGCCTACCGGGTTCTTGCTATAATTGGTGTTTTTGATCAGTGGATTAATTTTCGTCAACGGATAAAAAATTTTAAAAAAAATAAAGGAGATAACTTATGAAAGTTATATTAACAGAAAAAGTGCCGTTTTTAGGCAATGTGGGTGAGATTGTTTCAGTTTCTGCCGGGCATGCAAGAAATTATCTTATTCCAAGAAAGCTTGCGGTAACCGCAGATGAGTCCAACAAAAGACAGTTGGAAGATGGTCAAAAAAGACTTTCTAAAAAGATCAATGAATATAAAAAAGCTGCCGAAGACATGAAAAAAAGAATTGATGGGCAGCACATTGAACTTTTCAAAAAAGTTGGAGGTTCTGGAAAACTTTTTGGTAGTGTTACCAATACGGAACTTGCTAAAGAATTAGAAAGCAAAGGTATTATGGTTGAGAGAAGACTTATTAATATCGATAATCCTATTAAAAGCCTTGGTAATTTCGATATTACCATAAAGCTTTTTAAGGATGTGGATGCAACCTTTCAGGTTAAGGTAAGTATCGATCCAGCCCAAGTTGAAGAGATGAAAAAACAACAACTTCTTGCTGAAAAAAGAAAAGCCGACAAGAAATTAGCTGAAGCGAAAGCTTTGGAAGAAGGCACTACTGAAGAAAATCAAGAAGGCTCAGAAGACGATAATGAAGAAGTAGAAGAAGAAGAAGAAAACTAAGAAATCATCAAATACTTAAACCAAATCCATTTTATATATAAAGCTATGAAATGGGTTTGGTTTGTTTGATGTTGTGAAAGGAAAGAAGTCTAATGATTCAACTACCACACGATGAATTGGCGGAAAAATCCTTAATTGGTTCACTCTTGGTGGACGGAAAAGCTTTCGATGAAATCGTTGATTTGAATTTAAAAAAAAGTGATTTTCATAATCCGCGTTTTGGTATGGTGTTTGATGCCATAAAGGAACTTTCTAATACCAGCCGACCGGTTGATTATGTTACAGTTTGTACAGTACTGCAAGATCAAGGAAAAATAGAAGATATTGGTGGGCAAAAATATATTTTGGATATTATTGACGAACAAATTTCTTCCGCCAACGTTTATCATTATGGCAAATCAGTAAAAGACAAATCCAGTCTAAGAAAAATAATCAGAGAAAGTCAAAATCTGGCCCAAAAAGGTCTTACCCTGACTGGCTCAGTGGAAGATTATTT
>Ga0208375_1003880_pt1 | contig 12247 bp, 16 predicted proteins | sample RifOxyD1_FD_184038 | JGI IMG/M metagenome (GOLD analysis project Ga0208375, IMG submission 184038) | Soil microbial communities from Rifle, Colorado - Rifle Oxygen_injection D1 (SPAdes) | ecosystem: Environmental > Terrestrial > Deep subsurface > Rock core/Sediment | place: Rifle, Colorado... | reverse complement strand
TAATTTAATTCGTTTTATTTCTTCAGACATACATATTAGATAAATACGATTAATATTCCAATAATAATCATTAGAAGACCGGCCCACAATTTCAAATTTGAGGTTTTTGTTTTTTTCCATTCCTGCATTTTTTCTACCAACATTTTATCAGCCGATATCCAGAGCACTGTTACCAATGGCACAATAAGAATAATGTTGTAAAGTAGTAAATAACTAAAACCCCTGAAATAAGTGGCTTGGTCACGCAATAGTCCGATAACCATAAGATATGGTCCGCCCATACAAGGAAACTGACAAATACCAACTAAAACACCGAGTCCAAAAGCTGCTGGGAAAGATGATTTTTCCATCAACCCTGCCATAGTGGTATGGAGAGCTTTTGGTAATTTAAGCTTAATTGGAAAACTCGGAAAAAAATGATTGATCAAATTGATAATACCAAACAAAACCAAAAGTGATGCCCCAAGTTTGCCCATAAAGTGTGGCGTATTAAACAGATGCAATACTTTTAATATACCCAAACCAATCAAAAAATAAGCAGCGAAAATACCAAGGATATAAGTGCCACCAATTTGCAAAATCTTTCTTCTGGTTATTTGAATGCCAAAAAGAAAAGCAATGGTAATAAGTAAGATAGAGAACGAACACGGATGAACACTATCAAGAAGTGACGAAAAAACTACCAATGGCAAAAGCCATGACCCATTATTACTTAAATTATAGATTAGAGCCGAAGCTCCAGAACTATTTTTTAAAATAATAATGCTTAAAATGACCAGTAGAGCAACACCAGTTATAATTTTTATTTTTTTCATATTAGGGTGTTACGATTGCCTTTATTTCTAATTGTAATTTCTCGCCGAGATCATCAGTTAAAGTGACAAATCTTTCAATTTTACCAACTCCAGCTGGACCGTGAGCATTGGGATCATACACCACACGAATAACACGATTTTCACCAGCTTTTATAATTTCATTAGCTGGTGGCACGAAGCCCATACCGGGCATTTTAAATGGACCTTTAATACTATCGTTTGGTCCAATCAAAAAAGCACTGGTGCACATACAAGAAGTGAGGACTGTTTTTAAGTTAATATCTTGGTTAGTAGGATTAGTAATAGTAAATTCTTTAGTCACATTACCATTTTTCATTGATATCACACCAAAATCATATGATGTTTCTACCGCGATAAGTTTATTTTTAGAAATATTTACCACTGAAACACCTTGAACAGAAGCGACTGTGCCACTCCTTGAAAAATAACCCCAAACAAACAGACCAATAATTACCAAACAAACTAAGATAATGACATTTTTTGTTTTCATATTTTTAATAGATTAATAATCTGAATAAACAGAAAAACCTATTAAAAAGATGGACTATTTTCCAAAAGAGAAAGCCAAAAAATAAATTTGTGTCTGGCTTTATGTATTATTAATTTAAAATCTTTTAACCTTTTATATAAAAACTCTGATTTAGAATCAACAAAATCTTTACTCCAAAAAATAAAATAAACTAAAATAAAAAATAAAATCAAGGTCGGAATAAGTGTATTAAAAAGCATCTGATAGGTGGTAGTGTGATGAATTAGGGAAGCCGCCAAATTAGTAGGACACGGGACGCCATCAATTTGAGAATTGAGACAATTATCCATAGAATCATTTATTTTATGGTCAAAACCGACCATACTAAAAGCGGCCAACCCCACAAAACTTATTAAAACTAAAAATGTAATGTATTTCATGATTTTACGTCAATCAATTAAATCTTTTTTCTTTTCTTCAAATTCTTTTTTGTCAATTTCACCTTTCGCATATCTTTCTTTTAAAATATCCAGAGCGTTTGAATTTGGTCTAGCGTTTGAATTTTTACCACCAACTTCCCTCATCATCCAAATAATAAGTGCAATAATCAAAACCCAAAAAGCAACCATCATAATACCTCCTCCAAACCAACCCATCATATTTCCGTAACTTCCATAACCATTATATAATTCGTACATCATATTTTTTTAAGTTAATAATAATCTATTGTTTTTCTCTTTTAATAATTTTAACTCCTTTATAATTTTTTACTTTTAATTCGTAATGAATTTGACACCACTGATACCGAAGACATCGCCATTGCAAAACCGGCAAATACGGGGTTCAAGAGCCATCCAAAGATTGGGTAAAAAATTCCCGCCGCAAGTGGAATACCGACGATGTTATATATAAATGCCCAAAATAAATTTTGTTTAATTCCTCGCATCGTGATTTTTGAGAGCTTGATTGCCTTAACAAGTTTTGAAATATCACCGCTCAAAAGAGTGATGCCAGCCGACTCTATGGCTACATCGGTGCCTGTCCCCATAGCGATGCCTACATCGGCCTGGGCAAGCGCGGGAGCGTCGTTTACACCATCGCCGGCCATTGCCACCACCCGGCCCTGCGACTGAAGCTCTTTTATCTTTTCAAGTTTATCTTGCGGTAGCACGTGGGCCACGACATCATCAATACCCACAAGCGACCCAATGTACTTGGCGGCTTTTTCATCATCGCCGGTAAGCATAACTACCTTGATACCAAGTTTATGAAGATTTTTTATAGCTTCAACTGATTCTGTTTTTATCTCATCGGCCACCATCACAAAACCAAGCACTTTCTCCGATGTTGCGAGAATGACCGGAGTTTTTCCTTGAGATGTAAATTCATTTAATTTTGAGGCGTCAAATGAAAGATTGAGATCACTCACAAGCTTCGCATTACCGACAAAGTATTCCGTGCCGTTAATTTTCCCTTTAATTCCTCTACCTTCTCCGCCATAGGCGGATCCGCCTATGGCGGAAAATTCTGTTGCTTCGGAGATAGGGATATTATTTTCCTGCGCCCTTACAGGATCTTCGACATAGTTTACGATCGCGTGAGCAATCGGATGTTCAGATTTCTTCTCAAGCGAGGCCAGAATGGAAACAAGCTCAAGGTCAGACCTTTCTAAAATCCCCAAGGTCAGACCTTTAGAAAGATTTTGAATATCAACGAGAGTTGGTTTGCCTTTAGTAATGGTCCCTGTTTTATCAACCACAACCGTATTTACCTTATGTAGTTTTTCAAGGGTAGCCGCGTCTTTAATAAGAATGCCTTCCTTTGCACCTTTACCAACACCCACGATGATGGCGGTTGGCGTAGCAAGCCCAAGGGCACACGGACAGGCAATGACCAGAATGCCCACGAACGAGACGAGCCCGAATGACAGAGCTTGAGAGAAGCCCAAATATTGCGATCCAACAATGAGCCATGCACCGAGCGTAAGAAAAGCTATACCCAGAACAATTGGCACAAATACTGATGAAATTTTGTCCGCGAGCGCCTGTATCGGCGCCTTGCTTCCTTGAGCATCCTCCACCATCTTGATGATCTGGGCGAGCAGTGTTTCTGACCCGACTTTTGTTGCTTTAAATGTAAATGAGCCACTGGTGTTGATTGTTCCGGATACAATACTGTCTCCAATCTTTTTCTGCACCGGCATCGGCTCTCCGGTGACCATAGATTCATCAACAAAAGAACTACCGTCTGTTATGACGCCGTCCACCGGAATCTTCGCTCCCGGCTTTACGATGATTAGATCGCCATGCTGGACTTCATTTACCGATATTTCTATTTCTTTTCCTTCGCGAATCACTAAAGCAGTTTTGGCTTGCAGATTAAGAAGTTTTTCTATAGCGTCGCCCGTCTTTATTTTGGACCTGGCTTCCAAATATTTACCGAGCGCGATAAAGGTAATGACCACGATAGTCACGTCATAATACTGATAATCAACATTTATAAAAGGCCGGAGTGTTTCTTCAAAGGCCGTAACGGCAAAGCTGTATAAAAAGGCGGCGACAGTTCCGATGCCGATAAGCGTGTCCATATTTGCCTTGCCGTATCGGAGGAATCTATAAAAACCAAGCAGGTAGGGCTTACCAACGACAAAGAGTATATAGGTCGCAAAGAGAGGCAGGAGATGGTGAAAAAATTCTTTTACCACATAACCCATTTCCGACACAAAGCCGTATTTCGCAAGAATGTCCCAGCCCATAACAAAGGCGGCAAAAATCGCAAGGGGAATGGCTGAAAACACTTTGGTTTTCATATCCGCAACCTCGGCTAACTTTTCTTTTTTAGATTGATTTAGTCCCAAATGCTCCGCATGTTCGTCTGCTGACATACCCATTTCACCTGCAGTGAGCGGAGTCGAAATGTCGGCTGTAGCAGCAATCTCCAGAGAGTACCCGAACGGTTCAATATGTTTAGAAAGATCATACGGATTTGTTTTTGAGGGGTCAAAAGAAACTTTGGCTTTTTCTGTGCCATAGTTCACTTCGGCTGATTGCACTCCGGGAATTTTTTTGAAAGTCTTCTCAATGATAGACGAGCATGAGGCGCAATGCATACCTTTTACTTTGTAATTTTCTGTCCGCATATTATTTATAGTGAGCTTGTGGAACTATTTTCTTTTAAGCTTATAAACTTTAATAATTTCCTCTTTGGCCTTTTTTGTTTGACCAGATTGTATCTGATGAAAAACACAATGCCCGAGGTGGTTTTCAAGGAGCAAGTCTTCAACATTTGAAAGCCCTTGCTTTGTCGCGGAAGTTTGAGTAATAACGTCAATACAATAAGTATCGTTTTGGACCATTCTTTGAAGTCCGCGAACCTGACCTTCTAAAAGCTTGAGTCGGCGAATGACTTTTGCCTTATCTTTGTCGTTTATATATTTCATATAAAACAAGGATACCCCCTAGGGGGTATCCTTGTCAAGGACACAAGTGGATAACTTTTTCCTATAATTATTTAATTATAATTTAATGAATTTCCCCCCTTTTACCCATTAAAAGAGATATCATTTCTTCTTTCATAATTTGCACATATAAGTCAAATTCTTCATTGTTTAGATTTAGCTCTCTGATTGCTTTTCCAATGATAGATTTACCATAATCTGGATCTAAATATATTTCTCCTGTTTCGTCAGATATCAAATCTTCTGGAGCTTCTACTTTCATTAAGTTTATATAAGTTTTAGCATCAAATTTTGCATGCATTTCAATCGAGTTGTGCCTTTCCAATGCTTCACTATTTGTTGAAAATCCTTCATTCATAAAATTTTTTTATTATTCTACCACATTATCTTTTAAAAATATTGATTTTTACTCTTTCATAATCTCCCAAATATTACAAAAATAGACCGCTCTGACAAGTGTCGGAGCGGTCCACAAAGATACTGTTCAGTTTAGTCTAAGAAGATAGCGATTATTTCCATCTTCTCGGCATCTTCTGCTCAAATCGCGACAATTCAAAGTCCAACTCGGGAAGGTTTTAGACATTCTTTCAAACAACCTTCGTTTTTTCGGTTCCCTTGTATGGACACTGGCTCTGTCGTAGAAAGATTGACCCATTTCATCATACCAGCAGACATTATGCCGACGGCGCATCTGATCTCGAAAAAATCCTGCGAACAAAAGGATTTGTGACCCTCCAATTTCTAGGATTTCAGAGTCAGAGGTATCAACGAAAAAAAACTGATCAAACACCTCTGATAAGTTAGCCAAAGGTGGCATTGACGAAGGGTCGTAACGAGATGTTTGGGAATAGTGTGCCAAGACACTTGCTACATAAAGCATCTCGTTACCGGGCTCTTTTCTACTCACTTCTCGTAAACCAGTGAAGAAGAAATTAAAAGCCGAGGTTGAATTTACGCTAATAAGTTCACGAAAAAGTTCATCCATAACGCGTTACCCACCTTTCTGTTTCAGAATATATCATCCCTTATTTATTTTTTCAACCAAAATCATTCCACCGTTTCGTGGAATGATTTTGTTATGCTTTGGTTTTATTTTTAACAATTAAACACGAGCACTAAATTTACCTTTGAATCCGAACACCCGTATAATTAGTTTTATGGAAAATTTTAAACACAAGTGGTAATCTAAAATAATTATTTTATCAAGAAATAAAGAAGAATTATTATTCCAAGTATTATTCTATAATAACCAAAGATTTTAAAATTATGTTTCTGCACAAAGTTTATCAAGAATTTTACGATAGCTAGTGCTACAAAAAAGGAGACAACAAAGCCAATCAATAAAATAAAAATTTGATTTAGATTGAGTGTTCCGTCATATTTCAATAAACTATAAGCAGAAGCGGCAAACATTGTTGGTATAGCCAAAAAGAAAGAAAATTCTGTAGAGACTACTCTAGATGCTCCTAAAACCATACCTCCCATTATAGTAGAAGCTGATCGCGAAACTCCGGGTATCATTGACAGGCACTGAATTAATCCAATAAAAAAAGCAGTTTTAAAACTCAAATCTCCAATTGAAACAATCTTGACGGTCTTTTTTTTGTCTTCAATAAATAAGATAATTAAACCTCCAATTAATAGAGATATTGCTACAACCCAAGGATTAAATAATTTTTCTTTAATAAAATCAGCAAAAAGAGCTCCAAAAAATATGGCTGGCAAGATTGCGACTATAGTTTTGTACCAAATATTTAAAGTTTCTTTATTTTTTATCTCATCTTTAGTAAATGGCCATAATTTTTTTATAAAATAAACCAAAACAGCAATGATAGCTCCAAGCTGAATAACAATATCAAATAGCACAGTAAAATCTTCATCAAAAGATATTATCTCATTTACAAGTATAAGATGTCCTGTAGATGAAATTGGTAAAAATTCGGTCAAACCTTCTACTACGCCCAATATTATGGCTTTTATTATTTCTAAAATGTGCAATTCCATATAAAACTTATATGAGTCAAAAAAAGGAATTATCTTTCAATTAGTTTATTTTCATTTTGAGTATCGATACATTGGGTAACAATATCTCTCGGAAAACTATATTTATCTACAACGTCACATGTAATCATCCCGTTTCCATCAAAAGCTAATTCCCATCCGTTTGCTGTTTTTGCTGCAAACCACATGCCACCGCCCGGTTCATTTTTGATGTTAATAGATCCTTGGCCGAAAGTCCCGTCGCTTTTAATGACCTCAATCACAAAATCTAGAGCAGGTCTGTCAAATTTCTTGCCAAATAATTCTGATATGATTTCTGGCGTTACTGGTTCTGCAGTAGTTACTTCGATGTTGTTATCAGTATTTTCATTTTTTGAAGAGTTAATAAAATAAAAACCAACAGCTACTAAAATTACTAAAATCAAAATAAATACAAATTTTTTCATATTTTTAATAAAAATAATAATTAAAAATTTTAATGATAAAATAATACCATAGATTTATTAAATAATCTGATACAAAATCAGATTGTGTAATCAAATGTCTGAAGCATCGGCATATTTTATGTCACATATTATTAATATTTTAATTAAATAAATAAAATTATGAATACATCAAATGATCAAGCAAAAAAGCAAGAAGACCTTGAAAAAGAACAAGGAGATGAAAGAGAAAAATTAGAAGAAGAACAAAGTAAGCAAAGAGACGAAGAGAGAGAACAGCTTCGAGAAGAGTCTGACCATGCTCACGCTGAGAGTGAAGCTGCCAAAAAAGAAGCCTTAGAAAAGGAAAATGAAGAAAGAGAGGCAAACACAAAACTGAATCCTTAATTTAAAAGTGGATCTTTGCTCCAATATTTATTCCGCATGTTGAATTGAATGACATTCAAGCTTGCTTTGGATGTGATTGCTTATTTTGTATAAATTTTTATATAATTTTATATTTTATCAAACCAATATGAGTCAAATCAATTTAATTTTATAATAGAATATATTATGAATAACTTCTGACATAATTTTGAGGATTTATTGTCCAAATTAACAATTCTTATTGGTTTACAGGATTTAATCTCAAAGTTGTAAGAAGCTATAATTGTTTCTGGTGCGCATTGTGTTTTTATATTATCGAACCCATATACTAAACAGCCAGCAATCTGAATATGACAAGGTTTCAAGGAAGCTCGAATGACGGGCCGAACTTTTTAAAACATATACATAAAACATAGTTGAAATATGATACAACAGCTTGCTCCGCGGGTTGGATTCGAACCAACGACCAATCGCTTAACAGGCGACTGCGCTACCGCTGCGCCACCGCGGAATGTTAGGATACACGAACTATTCTACCAAAAAAAGTTTAGTAAGCAAAGGGTTTAGATGAAAGACGAAAAAGTCAAAATATGTTAAAATAGATTACTTATGGGTAAAAAATTTGAAAAAGAAAAAATAGTCCAGATTCTTTTGGTGGTTGTTGTGGTATTGCTTGGGCTGTTTGGATACGGATTTTATAGATATTACAATCTTTCTAAAGATTTTTCAGAAACTAAAACGATTTTAATTGAGACCCAAAAAACTCTTGTTGAAACCAAAGACGAAGTTAGTTATTTGCTTGATAATTTAAATAAAGAACAAGATAAAAATAAAACTTTTGAAGATCAAATAGGGCAGATTGCAAACACGGTTGGCACTTTGGATAAACTTTCTAAGACAGACAAAGAGCTTTTACAAAAATATTCTAAAGTTTATTTTCTAAATGAAAATTATGTTCCTAATGGTCTTTCAGATATTCCAAAAGAATATCTTTTACAAAAAGAGAGAACTTTAAAAATTCATTCTAAAGTTTTGCCTTATTTAGAAGAGATGATTAAAGCAATGAGAGAAAATCAAACACCTATTGAAATAGTTTCTGCTTATCGTTCTTTTGGAGAACAATCTTCATTAAAAAATAATTATAATGTAGTTTATGGCGCTGGGGCCAATACTTTTTCGGCTGACCAAGGATATTCAGAACATCAACTTGGCACTGCCCTTGATTTGACTACAGAAAATTTAGGAGCGAATTTCACTGATTTTGGTGATACTAAAGCTTACCAGTGGCTTCTAGAAAATGCTTATAAATATGGATTTATACTTTCTTATCCTGAAGGAAATGATTATTACCAATTTGAACCTTGGCATTTTCGTTTTGTTGGCAAGAGTTTGGCCAAGAGATTGCACGAAGAAAAACAATTTTTTTATGATTTAAGCCAGCGCAATATAGACGCTTATCTCATAAATATTTTTGATTAAATTTTTTAGGATAAAAAGTTAAATACTGATAAACTTAATATGGATTTGTAAAATCCAGAAAAGAGGGGATATGGAAATCTTGGGTTGTTTGTTAATTGGGTTTTTGTTGGCTGAACTGGTCACAATGGTGACCACACTTTATCTGCACCGAAGCTCAACACATAAAAGTGTGAAATTTCACTTTTTTGTTGAATTTGTTTTTCAGCTAATTCTTTGGCTGATGACGGGGATAAACAGGAAAGAATGGGTAACGGTGCATTGGAAGCATCACTCAGATACTGACAGAAAAGGAGACCCACATAGCCCTGTTTTTTTGGGATTTTGGAGGGTGCAACTGGGGAATGTCTTGCTTTATAGGAAGGCCGCTAGGGATCCAGAAATAATGAAGCTTGGTGAGAAAGTGAATCTCTCGTGGGCAGAAAAAAATCTATTCACCTCACCTCTTCTCGGGCTTTCCATTGGGATTGGGACAGCTTGCTTGATATTTGGCTGGTGGCAAGGACTTTTAATTGCCTTGTTCCACACAGTCTTTTACTTGCAACTAAACTCTCTAGTGAATGCTTATTGCCATCTATGGGGATATCGAAATTTCCCCGAAGCCGACGCTTTCAATAGCAAGTGGGTGGCGTGGATTACCGGAGGAGAAGGTTTTCACAACAATCACCACAAAAAACCGGGAAGTCCAAAACTTTCTAACAAAAAATGGGAGTTTGATATGGGTTGGGCCATTATCGAAACTCTTGAGTTCTTTGGTTTGGCAGAAACAAAATAAGCAGCCCCTCACCTTGAGACATAGGTGAGGGCGTTTTATTTATTTTTTTAAAGGAGTATAATGGAGATATGAAGATAAATATAAAAGCAACAAATATTTCTCTTACTCCGGCTATATCGGAATATATAGAGAAAAAAATTAATACTTTAAATAAATTTTATAAAGAAGATGAAGAGATTATAATCAATGTAGAGGTAGGTAAAACCACAGAACATCACAAATCTGGAGATATTTTTAGAGCCGAGATTCACATCAGGTCTCGTGGCAATGAATATTACGCTTCAGCTGAAACAGAAGATTTATACGCTTCTATTGACCAAGTTAAAAACAACATTGTAAGAGAGCTCACTTCCACAAGAAAAAGAGCAATGAGATTAATTAGAAAAGGTGGGTCTGGTATAAAAAATATATTGAGAGGAGTATCAGATATTGGAGGCAAAAGTTGGAAAAGGATAAGGAATAAAAAATAACAATTTATTTTTGACCTTGCATAAAACTTTCATAAGACATTTCTTTTTTGCCTTCGGGGATTATTTTTAATATTTCAAGATTATTATCTTTTAGTTTTGCATCAGTTATGATTACTCTGATTTTTTTGTTGCCTCTCTCTGTATAAAAATAGGTTCCAGGCCAGTTTTCAAAAGCTTTTATTTTTAGAAAGTTTTTGTAAGGGTCATCTTTTAAATCTATTTCCCCATCTGCTTTTTCAATCTTGCCACATTCGGTCGCAAGACTCTCGTTTTGCATAATTGGGTCAATTGCGCCAATAAGCCACTCGGGTAAAATATGGGCAAAAAGTCTGGCTCCTTCGATAGCTAATTTTTTTTGAAGTTCTTTTTGTCCTAGTATTATCACCTCACCCCCCATCCCCCCTCTCCTTATTAAGGAGAGGGGGGCAGTGAGCATATTAGAGTTATCACTAGGTGTGGCGGGGGGTGAGGTTCTTTTTTGAATAATAATCGGTCCCGTATCCATCCCTTCGTCAATTTGCATTATAGTAACCCCGATATTTTTTTCGTCATTTAAAATTTGAGCTTGAATAGGGGAAGCTCCGCGATATTTAGGAAGAAGAGAGGGATGAATGTTTAAAGTTTTATGAACTGGTATATCAAATATTTCTCTTGGAATGATTTTGCCATAAGAAGCAACTAGAAATAAATCCCACTCGTCGCCATTTAAAAAATTTTCCAGATAATTTTTTGCTGGCTCTTCAAAAGGAGTACCATCTTTTTTTAAACTTCTTAAACTTTTTGGCTGATAGACTGGTATATTGTTTTTTTCAGCCCAGATTTTGGCTGGTGTAGGAGTAATGATGAGTTTTCGTCCTTTTGGTTTGTCTGGACTAGAGACTATTAGGCGGGGCAAAATGTTGTGTGTTTTTAATTCTTCTAAGACATAAACAGAAAATTCTGAAGTGCCAAAAAATATAAATTTCATAATTTTTTAATAAATAATAAAATAACACTTCCACTCACTTGTTATCACTGCTACGTGCTATGGACGTTCTCTCTGGTATTATTTCTTTTAAATTGATAGCTTTGTCAGTAAAAAGTATTCCATCTAAATGGTCGGTCTCGTGTTGAAAAGCTTGAGAGAGCAATCCTGAACCGCCAAAAGTAAAAAATTTTCCGTTTTCATCATAAGCTTTGATAAGGGTTTTTTCTGCTCTTTTTACTTTACCGTAGAGCCAACGGACAGAGAGACATCCTTCTTCGGCCAACATTTGTTTTTTTGAAGTTTTTAGTATTTTGGGGTTTATAAAAACCATATCTTTGTATATATTTTTTCCTTTTTTATCTTTTAAAATATTTTCGTTTTCTATTTTTGGTGTTTTATTTTGTATTTTTTCTTCATCCATTATTTCAAATATTTTTTTAGAGATGACAAAAATTCGCAAGTTTTCTCCTATTTGTGGCGCGGCGATAGCCACTCCGTCTTCTTCTGCGTTGAGAGCTTCTTTCATTTTTTTTAGTATTTCTTTTATTTTTGGTTTTTTAATATCGGAAATAGCTACTTCTTTAGAAGTTTTCCTTAGAATTTTATCTTCTTTTTGTACGATTACACTACCCATTTAAACTCTAGTTTACCACATATTATCGATTTTATCTACCTACAAATCATAACAGATTGTCAGGGTCTACTTTTATTTCAAAGTGTGGAGGAAGGGATTTTAATAAATTAGAAAGAATTGGTTTTGGCCAATATTCTTTTTTTAATTTGATGACAGCATTGACTGAAGTTTGTTCTCCTTTTTTTTCGTGAGTTGAAGGAAATACTATAATATTGTATTTCTCTTCTGATGTTTTGTTTTGAACTCCGATATTTAGTATTTCAGAAAGTTTTTCTATTTCTTTGGAAACAAAATTTCGAGTACCCCTGACGGTGATTTTAATGAAGAGACCAAATGGTGGATAGTTTAAAACT
>Ga0208375_1003879_pt1 | contig 12250 bp, 15 predicted proteins | sample RifOxyD1_FD_184038 | JGI IMG/M metagenome (GOLD analysis project Ga0208375, IMG submission 184038) | Soil microbial communities from Rifle, Colorado - Rifle Oxygen_injection D1 (SPAdes) | ecosystem: Environmental > Terrestrial > Deep subsurface > Rock core/Sediment | place: Rifle, Colorado... | reverse complement strand
ACCATAAAGTTTCTTTCCAATTCCAAGTTTGTCACCACTAAAATTAAGCAAAAATAACTAAAAACAGCAACCTTTAAAAAAGACATAAAGTAGCTATTCTAAAGTAAAATAGCAATAAGTTAATGCAACTGTCCATAAAACAAGGCAAATAAAATCAATCAAAAATCAATCAATAATAAAATTAAATTAAAACATTGAGTTATATTACCTATAAAGTCAAAATCAATCAAAAATCCAATTAAAAAATCCAATTAAATAAAAAATGAATTTTGATGCTTAATTATCGGAACTAAGTAAAGTTTAAAAAGAAAAGCTCATTATAGGTAATATGAAAGAATACGAATATGAAGAAGATTTAGATATTTTATATATTCATAATAATTTTGAGAAAGAGAAAGTAATTGGGAATTTAGTTTTTGAGAACATTGTTATTGATGTAGGAGAAAGTGGAAAAGTTTTAGGAGTAGAAATAGATTGTGCTTCTAAATTGTTTAATTTTCCATCTGAGCAGCTAAATAATTTAAAGTTAGCTAAAATTCAAGTAATGAGAATAGGAAATATGTTAACTTTGGGAATAGCGTTAGCAACACAACTAAAAGAACATACTTTTCAATTTGTGATTCCACAAGAAACAATTAGAGTTCCTATTGCCCTTTAGATTCTCTTTTCATCCATTTCTCAACTTTCTTTCTCAACTTCTTATCTTGTTTTGTATAATCAAAATAGGCATTGAAAAACTTAGGTGGTGTTTCATCTAAATAAAAGCATAAGACTAAAGACTTAACATCTTCTATCTTATAAATAAAAGAATATTTATATCCCTTATTTGCTGGTCTTTTAAAAACACCAATTATTTTATCAAATTGTGGATAAATATCTTTAATTATATCAAGTTCAACAATATGTTTAATATAACTATCACGATTATAATATGGATGAATCCTAAAATCTGAAAATTTTCTTTTTTTAAGAAAATCTATCTTTTCTTCTTCCTCTTCTTTTGTTAATGGAATATCAATTTCTCCACTTTCCATAGCATTCAAAGGAAAATGTAATTATAAAACTTTGTGAGCTTCCTTCCTGTCACCACTAAAATTAAGCAAAAATAACTAAAAACAGCAACCTTTAAAAAAGACATAAAATAGCTATTCTAAAGTAAAATAGCAATAAGTTAATGCAACTACCTCAAAGGTAATGTAAATACAGGTTAATTAGCAATTAAATAATTCAATTAAATAAAAAATGAAAACAAATGATGCTTCAGATAATTATCAAGAACTCTCAGATGAAATAGATAGGATCTATGAGCATGTAACCAGAGTAATTGAAATAATTGATATAAGCAGTCTGCCGGAAAATCACTATGATGAGGTATTTGCCAAATATGATCACCTGTTAGGATTGAAGAAACTACTTTTGGAACAGGGTGAAAAAGAACCTGACCCCTTAATAAGAAGCAAGACTATAGAAATAGGAAAAAAAACAGAACTTTTATGTGATCAGGCAAGAAGATACCTGAATAAAATTCTCGAATACCAAATAAATGCAGGAATGGAATTGTAAAATGAAAACAAAAAAACGAATTTTGATGCTAAACTACGAGTTTCCCCCTTTAGGAGGCGGAGGAGGGGTTGCCTCTAAGAAACTTGCAGAAGGTTTTGTAAAAGATGGTTACCAAGTTGATTATATTACAACTTGGTTTAAAGGTTTAGAAAAATCTGAAAAAATTAATGGCGTTAGTGTTCATAGAGTTAAAGTTCTAGGTAGAAAAGAACTTGCAACTGCAACAATGGTTTCTTTATTATCATTTCCAGTTAAGGCATATAAAAAAGCAGATGAATTATGTAAAAAACATAAATATGACTTTATCAATACTCAATTTGCAATACCTACCGGACCTCTTGGAGTTTGGATTTCCAGAAAATATAAGTTAAAAAATATTTTATCTTTGCATGGTGGAGATATTTATGACCCCACTAAAAAAAACTCTCCACATAATAAGTGGTATTTTAAAAAAGTAGTTCGTTGGGTATTAAATAACTCTAATATAATTGTGGCTCAATCAAGTAACACAAAAAAAAATACAATTGATATTTATCATCCCAATAAAGATATAAAAATTATTCCACTTCCTTATGAACCTATAAAATTCAAAAAAGTCACAAGGGAGCAATTAAATCTAGATAAAGACAAGATATATCTTATCAGTGTTGGAAGACTTGTAAAAAGAAAAGGCTTTGATTTCTTGATAAAATCACTAGCAGAGCTAAATAATAAGAAAGTTCATGTTTTAATAATTGGAGATGGCCCTGAAAAAGACAATTTAATAAGTTTATCAAAGAAACTAAATGTAGAAAATAAAGTTCATCTTTTAGGCTATCAAAGCGAAGAAAAAAAGTTCCAGTATTTAAGGAATTCAGACATATATGTTTTATCAAGCATACATGAAGGTTTTGGCATAGTTCTCCAGGAAGCTATGCAAACAGGAATTCCATTAATATCTACAAATAATGGGGGACAGGTAGATATAATAAAAGAAGGAAAAAACGGATTTTTCATAAATTATGGAGATGTCAAAAGCTTAGCACATAAAATAAACCTTTTAATAAAGGATAAACCATTAAGAGAAAAAATGTCAAAGCAAAACAAAAAAGACATTAATAAATACAAAACAAGATTTATAGTTGATGATTATAGGAGGTTGATGAGATGAATCAAAAATCTGATAATTTTAAGAAATTACAAATAGAAGCTTATAAGGGATTAGCTAAAGATTTTGATGTTAAGCAAAAAAGAGAAAATAGGAACCATTTAAATAAAATAAAAGCAATTTCTAAGTTTTTAGATATTAAAAAAGGAGATAAGGTTTTAGAGTTAGGTGTTGGGACAGGTATACACGCAAAATATTTAATAGGGAATAATAAAAATTTTTACTTTTATGGGGTGGACTTATCTCCTGATATGATAAAAGAATCTAGAAAGAAATTAAAAAAATTAAAAAATATTAAATTGTTGGTCATGGATGGAGAAAATTTAACATTTAAAGATAATTATTTTGATAAAGTATTTATTTCAGGAAGTTTACATCATTATGACAATCCAAAGAAAGGAATTAATGAAATTTTAAGAGTTTTAAAAAAAGAAGGTAAATTTTGTATTATGGAACCAAATTATTATTTTCCAACAAACTTTTATGCAGCCAATACAATAAGTGAAGAAAAAAATATGGCTTTAATGAAAAAGAACAATTTCAAGAGATGGTTTAAAGAATTGGAATTTAAATATTATCAACTTACAAATTTTGCATATACTCCACCATTTCCAAAATTTTTAATTCCTATTTATGATAAATTGGATAAAGTTATAGAAAAAATACCCATATTAAACAAATTTTCAATAATGGTTTTTGTTAAAGGAGTGAAGGGATGAAAAATAATAAATTTGCAATTCTAATTTTAAATTTTAATGGACTTAGGGATACTATTGAATGTATAAATTCAATACTTAAATCAAATTATAGGGTTTATGATGTATTTTGTCTTGATAACAATTCTAAAAATAATGAATTTGCAAAATTAAATAACAAGTTTAAGAAAAACAAGAAGATAAACATTATAAAATCAAATAAAAATTTAGGTTTTGCAGGAGGGAATAATTGTTTAGCTTCAAAAGTTAAACTAAATAATTATGATTGTTTACTTTTATTAAATAATGATACTATTGTTAAAGAAGATTTTTTATCTGAAATGAATAAGGGTATAAATGAAACAAAAGATGATAAAATAGTTGTATTTTCTCCCACAATTTATTATTTTAATAATGATTTGAAAAAAGAAAAAATATGGAGAGGAAATAAATACAATAAATTATCTAACAAAAACGAAAGAATTAACCACCTTGTAGGTTGCGCATTTTTTATCAAATCAAAGATAGTAAAAAAATATGGTTTATTCAATGAAAACTTCTTTGCTTATGGGGAAGAACTAGAGTATTTCTATAGATTAAGAAAAAAAAGATTTATTTTTTATTATATTCCAAGATCTGTAATTTGGCATAAGGTTGTAGAACATAAAGATAGCAAACTTAAAATTTATATGGTTGCTAGGAATAAGTGGTATTATTGGAATTTAATGGATAAATGGGATAAATTATGGTATTCTTTCTATTTTTTATTTATAGACCGTTTTATTAAGTTAACAACTTTATTTTTACACTTTAAAAAATTAAAGATTTATCTTAAAGGAAATTTAGATGGATTAAAGTGGATCATAACTAATAAAAAACCTAAAAACCCATTTATTGAAGATGAATAGAAAAATTAAAACAATTGTATCAATTTTTATTTCATTATTGATATTAACTTTATTAATTTACAAATTGCAATCATTTGATAATTTATTAAAAATAAAAATAACTCCTCTATCAATTTTTATCCCAATCTTATTATTTCCTATAATAAAGATTATCAATTCATTTAGATTTTCACAATTATATAAAGTAAAATTTGGATTAAAATTAATTTCATTATTATCATATTCTAATATGATGTTATCAATAATACCTTTTAGAGCAGGAGAATTTTCGTATATTCATGGTTTTAAAAAATATTTTGATATAGACTATGGGAAAGGAACAAGCAAATTGTTTCTAGTAAGATTTGCAGATTATATAACTGTTTACTTTATTTTCCTAATTTCTAGTTTCTATGTTGCTTCTAATATTTCTAATGAAATAGTTAAGTTAATCTCAATTATATTTTTTGTTTCATTAATTATTTTTGGATTGTGTTTATTCATAATTAAGAAGATAAGTTCAAATAAGATAAATAATTTATTTGTTGGAAATATATTAAATAATATAAATCATGGTATAGATGAAATAACTAAAACAAATAATAAAGATGTTTTAATATTATTATTTTTATCTTTCCTTTATTGGTTTGCTAGATTAATTATGGGATTCTTAATTTTAATAACATTAAATTTACATTTGGATTTCTTGACATATTCTTTCTTTTCTCTGATTTTATTACTTATAGGATTAATACCTGTTAAATCATTTGGAGATTTTGGAATATTTGAGGGAGGATGGGCAATATTCCTAGTTAATTTAGGATTTAATTATGAAGAAGTATTGCCAATTATATTTCAGTATCATTTAATATTGTTCTTTATTCCAATTACTTATGGAGTTATTGGGTTTTTAATATTAAAATCTTACTTTAATTCAAATACTCTAGAATAGCCATCTTTAGATATATACACTTCTTGAAAATCTGGGGATTTCTGTACATATTCTAAAAATGCAGGACTTGCTTCAGTAACATACTGACGTCCACCATAAATATGGTAATATAAGTAATTTATTCTTCCATCTTGGGCACTCGCAAATATGACAACAAATATCTTTTTATTTTCATTTTCAATGACATATTTATCTAAATCTTTGATTGAATTAGAATCTCCATTTTGAGTGGAATAACTATATTTTATAATTTCACTTTTATCATAATATTGATCTATACTCTCTAATCCAATAGTAATTATTATCGTGTCCTCATCTGAATTTTGTCCTAGATATGTTGCAATATCTCTAATTCCTTCAATCATTTCCATCTTTTCATAAATTAATTTAGTGGGGTAATATTGATCTCCTGGAGAATCTAAACTATAATTATAAATTTGGATTAAATTAATACTTATTAAAAATATTACTATTAAAATTAGATACTTTTTATTAAAACCCTTTTTTATTAAAATTATTCCAACACATATAAATATTAATGGTAAAAAAAAGTAAATTGGCCTAAATGAAAAATTAAATTCAGCATTATTTATATAAAATAAGAAAAATAATAAATTAAATAGAGTGTATTGGTATAGGTTATTTCTTAAATTGTTAAATGTAATTCCAGAAGTAAATATTATAAAATATATTGGATAATTCATTATAAACCATTTAATTTGATTTAATATATTAGAAGCATTCCAATTTATAACAGCACTATTATAAGTACTTTGAACAAAAAATAAGGTCCTAATATATTCTAAAAGTAAAAAAATGGATAATACTGTTATTATTAAATAGACTAATTTGGATTTACCTTCTTTTATGTATTTTAATGAAAGCAAATATGTTAAAAATATTATTAATAAAGCAAAATAATTTGTTAAAATTAAATATAGAATTATTGAAATGAATAATGAAAGTAAAATTATTTTTTTATTATCTTTATACTTTAAATTAATAAATAAAATTGCTAGTATTAAAGTTAATGAAGGAGCATAAAACCTAAGATATTTTGCAAAATATATAAACCATATTTCTGTGGTGTACAGTAAGGTTATGATCAATGCATAATATTTGGAGATATAAACTTTAGATATGAAGTAAATAAATATTATTGATATTATAGAAAATATTACTATAGGTAATCTATATATAAATTCAATGTTTGGACTAATACTTAAGAAGTTAAAAAAATATTTTGAAATAATGGGCATTAATGAAACTAAATTTGCCCGAGTGTAAGATTCTTCTCCTAAAGAGAACAATTTTCCTTGTTCAAAATAAACTTTGGCTACTTTGGCATGATAATATTCATCTCCTTGAAAACCATAACCTCCTAAACCATAAAAATAGAAGCAAGCACCTAAAATAACAATAAGTATAAGTCCTACCGAATACCACCAACCCTCTTTATACATCCAATTTGTAATGCTATAAGGTAATCTAATTAAAAAGATAAAAGGGCAAGCAATGGTTAATATGATTAACTTTAAGATTTTATTAAATAAAGAATCATTTTTGCTGTGAATTACCTTAGCAAAACCATAAGAAAGATTAAACTTACTTAATGTCTTGAATTTTGTTGAAAATTCATCTTTTCTTTTTTTCTCTTTTGCTTCTTCTTTATCTTTTTCATCTTCCAGCTCTTTCTCTACCTTGTTTTGATGTGAGTAAAATGTCAAAAACCCTGCTGAAATTGCAAAACCTATTATATATGCTAAATAATCATTAACTATTTCTCTTTGGAGAAACTGGTTAACTCCTAGAACAATTAAAATTAAAATAAACAAATGCCCTGTCAGATAAATCCATGTATTATTCTCTCTCTCATTTTCAGGTATTTTATTTATCCTTAAAGCTAAAAATCCAGTGTTTACAGTTAAAATAAAGTAAAATATATAAAGAATATTCCAGAATTCAGGAAGATAACCAAGATAATTTACTAATAATACAACTAAAAACAAAACATCTAGAGCTATTGTAGCATGTTTTACCCATGGATAATATTTTTCACTATTAAATCTCATTTTCTTTAATAATATGTTAAATTTAAAACATTTCTGTTAAAATATCTTACCAGATTTTAGTTTTTAAACCTTGTGTAGAGTTGTTATTTTGAAGTTGTAACAAAACTGAAACAAACTACTACCACTCCTGACCCAACCAATTCCTCTTAAACCAATTAAAAAATGTGTCTGCATTACCAACTTAAAACAAGGAAAAGATATTATATATTAACTTACAGATTATTTATACATAAAGCTTAAATAATCTTTAGAATAATAATTAACATGGAAAATATAGTAATAAGCAAAGAAGTCATGGAAGACTTGATTAGACTTAAAGAAGAGCTTGATTCAGTTGTAGAGTCAATTGAATTAATGGTAGATGAGAAATTCATGAAATCTTATAAGGATGCTAAAGAGCAGATTAGAAAAAGGGAGTTTGATAGCTGGGATGAGCTATAAAATACTTCCAACAAAAGAATTCTCAAAAGACTTTAATAAATTAGATAATCAGTTTCAAATTAGAATAAAGAAAAAAATAGAAGCTGTTGCTGAAAATCCTGAAAGACTTAAACATCTTCATTACGATTTAAGAGGAAGTTGTAGAATAAGGGTAGATAAATTAAGAATTATTTTTTCATATAATAAAAATCTTAATGAGCTTTATCTTGAGAAAATAGTCTTTGATCATAATTACTAGTTAGATAGTAAATTTAATGTCTTTAAGGTAAATTCTATTAGGGTCAAGAACTTTTATCTTAATATTTTTTATCTCATCAACTGAAAATACTTTTTTATAACTATAGCTATTTCCACTTATAGAAAGACTATTTTTATCAGAAATTACTATATCCTGTCCTGTAAACTTGGGGTTATTTGTTGAAGGCATGTCAAACCATGTTTTTTCATTAATTGTCAAATAGTCAGAATAAACATTAAGATATCCTACACTTGTCTTAATACTATACTCTCCTGGTTTTGTTAAATTATATTCATATCTTTTATTTAACCACTCTTTATCTAGGTTTATATTTTTATTTTCAGTTCCACTTATTTGTATAGTTTGATTTTTATTACCATGCCAATAGTTAAAACCTATTGTTTTGGGAGTGCTTACTTTTGTATAAAAATCAAATCCTGTAATTGGCAAAATATTCCCAGCAATTAAAATCTTATTTGAATTTATTCTAATATTCTTTAATGTAGAATCTGCAGCATCATTATTCTTGTCTTTTGTCCAAGTAATTATATACACTCCTCTAGGCAGACTTCCAAGCTCTATTTCAAACTCTTGCTCTGCTCCAAGCTTATTTGTATTTTTCCTATCTCCATCATCTCCATATGTTTTAGTAAAGTATGACTTTCCATTGATATCACTAATATTAACAATATATTCATCATCTCCTAAATAACTATTTAAGTCCTGTTTGACAAACTTAATATTTAGATAACTATCAGCATAAACAGCCAGTTTCAAGTCACCTCTAAATGTTGTTGGTATTGTATTAGTCTCCTGTTTATACTCTTTTAAATTTGGTATGCTTTGATTAAAAGGGACTTGTGTATAAACACTAGCTCCTGGGAAATTTTCATAAATAAAATTTCCTGCGTCGCTTGCCGGCTGTAAACTGCCTTTATCGTAATACTCTAAAAGAGTTTTCTTAACATAAACATTCTTGTCAGGATATGAAGCTATCAGCTCATAATTTTGCATATTTGGGATTATTAGATTATCATTCAAATATACTTCACTTCCTTCTCCATCATTCACTAAGAAATTTATCTCCAAAGTTCCTGTAGAATTGCCTGAAATAACTGTTTTAGGTTTTAATACTAAACCAAAACTCTGCTGGCTTATAATTGGCCTTAAACTCTGCCCATTTATAACAATTTTTTCACCTAAAACACTGCTTGGATTAACATAAAAACTAGAGAGTGAGTCCCCTAAAAGCGAACTCTCTGCATCAATCATAAAACTTCCACCAGATATTCCAGGAGTATTTGGAAATACACTTCCTATTAATAAATACCCAACTATAACTATTACAGTTAAGTAAATTACAGTTATTGCAAAATGCCTTGGTTCAATATTTTTCATTTTAAACTTGTTCTCTTTGTAAGCCTTGTTTACTTTAAACTCTTTCTCAAAATCTTCCATATTTCTTTCTTTAAACCTCTTTAGTAATAATAGCGAAACTATAGCTATTATGTTTATTCCCAAAATAGCTATTAATAATATTGTTATATTCATTTTATATAAGGTTTTTGATTTCTTTCTAGTTTAAGGAGGGTTGATTTATATGCTCCCTTCAAAGTCAACTCATTTCGAGGGTTGATAAGGGATACTTCCCTTATATGTTATCACTTTCCAATAACAAAGAGGTTTAAAAAGCTTATTGTCAAAAGAGAAATGTTTAAATACTAGTATCAAATGATAATATTATCAATTGATAACTGAAGAAAATGGAGCAGAAAGAAATGGATTTTAATATAGAGAAAATAATAGTAAGAAGCCCAAGACTTGAAACAGTTATAATGGTTGAAAAATTCATAAAGGAAAACTCTGGGAAATATAAGAAAACAGAGCTATTCAGTAGACTTCCAAAAAAGGTTATGTGGGGTACATTTAATGTTATTCTCAGCTATCTTTATGATAATAATAAGATAGGAATGGACAAAAAAGGTTATATCGTTTATATCTGGAGTCCAGAAGCAGGAAAACTATTTGCAAATAAAAAAAGGTATTAAATGGGAATTAAAAATTTTAATCACAAAGATTATGAAAAAAGATTTAATTATTAATTTTAACTATTTACATTCCCATACAGTCAAATCCTTGTTAGAATATAAGTTAAAACATCCCTCAACAATCTTATCATACTTCTCTCTCTGGCTTGGCCTTAACTTGCTTAAGCCGAACTTATCAGCAACAAAATAAAATTCACCTGTTGGACGAGATTCACTTATTACAGCTCCAGAATATACATCAAGACCATTATAACTTAGAGAGTCAGTACCAATACCATTCATGGAAAAAGGAAATACATAATCCGGTTTTTTGATATACCACTCAACTCCTGGAGAAAAGAAAGTCATTAACACACTACTCTCCTTAAGCTCAGTTATAACATACTCTGGAATTGACTTATAATCAATTTCAGGAGCTGAAAAGTCCCTTAAATTATGATCTATAGGTTTTATAACATTAACATAATTATAAGTAAAGAATAAATTTGAAGGGAATAATAATAAAATAATTATAGATACCAAAATCCATTTTCCATAATTATCATAAAAATACGCCATTATAAGACTTGAATACAGAACCATTGGAAAAACAAAGAAATACATATATCTTAAAGCAAATAGCTTAACAAAGAAAATACCTAACAATAGAGATAAAGCAGGAAGAACAATTAAGAGTGTAAGTCTTTTATTCTTGAAAAAACTCCATATGACACCCGGAACAAGTAATATTAGTAAATATTTTATATTACTTGTATATCCTGAATACCATGAAATATAATTAACAGCTGTATCTAATCCAGATGTTACACTTAAAACACTGATAATATGTAATAAAACAGGAATTAAAACAACTAACGAAAGATACCAGTGTTTTCTGTTATACAATAAAATATGTATAAAAAAGAAAGGAACTAAAACAAGCCCAGCAACCTGAGTGTTGATTACTATAAAAAAGGAAATAAGTGCAGGCCATATCAAAATTTTTTTATCTTTGGATTTATAGAGTAAAAATAAGGATAAAAAGAACATCAGTTGAAATAACTGGTAAAATCTGCCCTGTCTTGAATAAAAAACTTCAAGATAAAATACAGCCATAAAAAGAGCAGATATCACTCCTCCACTCTTGCTGTATTCCTTGCCAATAAAATAAGCAAATAAAACAGTCAGCACTCCAAATATTACAGAAATAATCCTTGCATTAAAATCCGAGTTTCCTCCAATAAGTATAAAAAAAGCCTCTAGATAATGAAAAAGATAAGCCCTTCCATAACTAGCTCCTGAATCAAATACAGGAAATCCATGGTTAATTATGCTTTTGCTTGCAACAGCAGAAATGCTCTCATCAATCCAGAGTGGAGGAGTTCCAAGAGCATAAACTCTCAGAAATAACGCAAATATTAATATCAATCCTAAAAGATAATACTCTAAATTAACATTCTTAAGTCTCTTAACTAGTTTCATTGAAATTAGAGTTAGATGTTATATTTAAAAACTCTTGCTTTTTCATCAGCTCAAAGTAATAAAAATCCAGCAAAAATATCTAATCTTTCTCAATCAAAAAGTTTAAATATACTACCATTACTATAGTAATGGTAGAGTAATGTACTAAGATGGTAATGGATACACTTCAAATTAGAATGAATAAAGAATTATTGAAAAGAATAGATGCAATTGTTAAGTCAGGAATATACTCTAATAGGTCTGATGTAATAAGGGATGCAGTAAGGAGATTTGTCTGGGAGAAAGAAATTAATAGTGTTTCTAAAAAAGGCGATTCAGTTAAACTTATAAGGAGTATAAGGAATAAATTATCAAAGCAGAATATTAATTTAGATAAAATAAATAAACTTTAAGTTTTACTCACAAACAACACCATCACCATCATTGTCTAAATTATGAATATCACTTTTAGTTAAATTAAAGCAGTAATCATATATGCTTTGAGCATCTTCTTTTACATTAAAATCACCACAATCATAAAAGTCTACTTCACAATTATATTCTCTATCAATTAAAGAATCACTATCAGAATTCTGCATATTTATTGTTATACTCCATACTAAAAATATAAGCAGACATCCAATAACAATGCCTAAAATAATTAATATGATTTGTAAATACAGATCTTTCTTAATATTTAGCATAAAATAAATAAGAAAATAGTGTTTTTATTGTTTTGTAATACTCTGTGCAAGAGCACAGGGATA
>Ga0208375_1003878_pt1 | contig 12250 bp, 15 predicted proteins | sample RifOxyD1_FD_184038 | JGI IMG/M metagenome (GOLD analysis project Ga0208375, IMG submission 184038) | Soil microbial communities from Rifle, Colorado - Rifle Oxygen_injection D1 (SPAdes) | ecosystem: Environmental > Terrestrial > Deep subsurface > Rock core/Sediment | place: Rifle, Colorado... | reverse complement strand
GACTTTTCTTCTGGCTATTGTGATATCCCATTTTATTTTAAGATAAGACTGGGCTTTCAGCAATAGTTTATTTTTTGTGAGAAATCTGTAAAAAGAAGGATTGTTCGATTTTATGCTTCCATCTGAAAATTTAAAGTGATTATTGTCGAGCCAGTCTTTCCAGTCCTGGTATCCTCTGTATCGTATGTGTGTTTCAGGCTGTTCTTCATTAACATTCTTTGCTGAAGCCGTAGATTCTTCATAGCTATGTTTCATGCTTATTCCCGATTAATTGCTTATATTTAAAACCAGCCGTAATAACCTTTATAAATCACTATTCTAGACGTTTAAACATGGCTGAAATAAGCAATTATGACCCTAAAGCTATAATGGATAATGTATTCTGGTATTTTCCCGACGAAACACTTTTAAACGTTAAAATCCGTTGTATGGACATGGTTATCGTTCCTGCGTCCATTACAATAGAAGAGGGCATCTCGAATCAAAAATACAGATGGAAACACATTAATAAAATAAGCACGTACAGGAAAAAAACAAGAAGAGCAGTCGTTAGAATAACAAGTGCAAACTTTGTAAACAGATTAAGCAAAAAAGGGAAGGACCATAAACAAGTTAAAATAAACTTTTACAAAAAGGACAAGCAATGGTTTATAGAATTAGAGAGAACTGAAGAAAGTGGATCTACGCTACAAACTTATTTTGGCTCTCATCCTTATTTGCAGCTTGTTTTAAATAAACATTTGCCTAATAAAATCTGGAAAGAATATGAGATGAGCGGTAAGAAAACATACACCAGGCCAGTTTATGTCTGTTTCGACTTGGAACAATGGAGCGATTTAAATCTGGCTCCACACGATTTCTTGATACAGGTTGAAAAAGAAGCAAAAAGTCTAATGAATGAGTCCCTAAAACATGGCTTCACGGTAGATTATATTTCTAAGGGAAGAGCTTATGACTTGGAACTAATCAGTCCAAAAGGAAATAAATTCATCCTGGCAATCTCTATGCACACAGCCAAGAATGAAAGCAGGAGCAAAGAAAAAAGAAAGCAGAAGATTCTTATGGACATATCAAAGATGTTACCGCTTGTTTATGGAAAGAGAGTTTTCCCAATAATTGTTTCTCAACCGTTGAGTTTTGAGGGATCTTGGTCGTTTACTACGGGCAATTATCTAGATTTTTATAAGACTAAATTTGATTTCAAGTTTCTAACTACTGACTTCAAAAAAGGTTGGGAAAATAAGGTAATTAAGAGGCTGTTGGAGATCGACAATGAATTATGATCCACAAATAATAGAAAAAGAGATCCTGGAGTTCTGGACTAAGAATAAAACTTACGAAAAGATGAAAGCCAAGGGAGTAAAGGGAAAACCATACTATTTCTTACAAGGGCCGCCTTATACTTCCGGTGCTTTGCATATGGGTCATGCATGGAATTCTTCAATGAAGGACACAGTACTCAGATACAAAAGAATGCAAGGGTTTGATGTATGGGATCGTTCAGGATATGATATGCATGGATTACCGACAGAGTTAAAAGTTCAAGCTTTATTCGGTGCAAAAACAAAAGAAGATATCATTAAAAATATAGGAGAAGAGAAGTTTGCCAAGGAATGTGAGAAATTCTGCATCGAAAAAATGAATGATATGATAAAAGATCTCAAAAGAATGGCTGTCTGGATGGACCATGATGATCCATACATGCCGATAACAAATGATTTTATTGAAAGTGAATGGTGGTTAATCAAGAAAGCACACGATAAAGGCAGATTGTATGAAGGGCTAAGAACACTGACTTGGTGTTACGATTGTGCTTCTGCAAATGCAAAACATGAATTGGAGTATAGATCAGTAACTGACAAGTCAGTTTTTGTTAAACTGCCTATTGTAGGAAAAGAAAAAGAGTACTTAATAATATGGACAACAACTGTTTGGACTTTGCCATTTAACCTCGCAGTCATGGTAAACCCCGATCTCGAATATGTAAAAATAGAAGTTCACGATGGTCCTGAAGATAAAAAGAAATACGAAGGTGAGAAATGGTGGGTTGCAAAAGGACTCGTCGGCGGATTTATGGGGCATGTTGTTGGAAAGAAGTTTGCAATTCTTAGAGAAGTAAAAGGGGAGGAATTAGAGGGAATAGAATACAAGCATCCTTTTTCAAATATAATTGATTATGAATCATTAAAGCAAGAACATAAAACTAAAAAGATACACACTGTAATCTTATCAAAAGAATATGTTGATTTGTCTGCAGGTTCTGGACTTGTTCATTGTGCTCCCGGCTGCGGTCCAGAAGATTACGAAGTAGGGCACAAGAACGGATTGCCTCCATTCAATTTTATTGACGAACAGGGTGTGTTTCCAAAAGAAGCAGGAAAATTTGCAGGATTAAGGGCAAAAATAGACGACAAGAAGTTTATTGAAGAACTGGACAAATTGGGAGTTCTTATTGCTACAGTGAACGTTGAGCACGATTATGCTCATTGCTGGAGATGCAAGAATCCAATAATATTTAGGACAACAAAGCAATGGTTTTTGAAAATAGAAGACTCAATAGAGAAAATGAGGCGTCAAAATGAACGTGTCCACTGGGTGCCTTCGGATGCAAAAGAGCAATATGACTTGTGGATAAAAAATCTAAGAGACAATTCTATAACAAAGCAAAGATTCTGGGGGACTCCTGCACCAATATGGAGATGTCAGAATGAAAAGTGCAGCAATTATATTGTTGTGGCATCATCTGAAGAATTAAAAAAACTAGGCGCCAAGAAAATCCCTTCTAATCTACATAAGCCCTGGATTGATGCTGTTGAACTGCCATGTAAAAAGTGCAACTCTATTATGAATAGGATCCCTGATGTTTTGGATGTCTGGCTGGATTCTGGAACATTATATTGGAACTGTCTAAAATATCCTCAGACAGATGAATATCTCAAGAAATATCCGCGAATTGATTTTATTCTGGAAGCGAGGGAGCAAATTCGTTTATGGTTTAGCATGCTTAATATATGTTCCAACGTCGTGTTCGATAAGGACTGCTTCGATAATGTATACTGTACCGGAATGTTACTGTCCATAGGCGGAGAAAAAATGTCAAAATCACTTGGCAACGTTATCTCTCCTTACGAAATAATAGATAAACACGGAGTAGACACAATGAGGTATTATCTATCCTCTTTAAATGCTGGAGAGAATCTTGCATTTAGCTGGGATGAGATAAACACTAAACAAAAGCATCTTACAATGCTGTGGAATCTTCATAAACTTCTAATAGATATAACTATAAATGAAGAAGTATCTATGAAAAGTTATTCTCTAGACTTAGAAGATAAGTATATCCTATCTCGTGCAAATTCAACACTTAAGAAAGTGACGGAGCTGATGGACGAATATCGTATTGACGAATGTGTTGCACATCTAGAGAGTCTGATTACGGAGTTGTCGAGAACATACATCCAATTAATCAGGGAAAAACTTGCGCTTGGAAGCAAGAAAGAAAAAAGCGGAGTATTTTATACAATTAATTATGTGTTAAAGAGAGCGCTATTAATGTTTAATATAGTGTGTCCATTTATATGTGAAAAAATCTATCAGAACTTGTCTGATGCGTCAAAACTTAAATCCGAATATAAAGAGGTCTCTATAAATCTATATGATTGGCCTAAATCTGATTCTAAATTAATTGATGCTGAACTGGAAACAAGCATCAGCCATGCAAAATATGCAATACAGTCTATTTTGAGCTCAAGAGAAAAGATAAAAAGAGGGGTAAGGTGGCCAGTTTCTGAAGTTGTATTGGTTACGGATAAAGAAGATGTCTCTAAATCCCTGAAGAAAACGCAGGATTTGATAGCTTCTCAGACAAATGTGAAGAAACTTATCATTTCGGATTCATTTGCACACGCTAAAATATCATTGAAGCCGGATTTCTCAAAATTAGGCCCTGTTTTCGGCAAAAAAGCAACAAGTATTTTAGCAAAGTTGATTACTATGCCTGCACTTAATGATAAAATACAGAAAGAAGGCAAAGCTATCATTATAGTCGATTCAGAAAAATTCGAGCTGAAAAAAGAACATTTCACGGCCGAACATTCTCTTCCAAAGGACTGGGTCTCTTCAGAATTCCCTTCCGGAATATGCTATCTTAATGCTGAGACGAACAAAGATCTTGAGGCGGAAGGATTCGCGAGAGAAGTGATGAGAAAAGTCCAGACACTAAGGAAAGATTCAGGATTGCAGAAGACAGATGAGATTAACCTGTTTATTGAAACGGATGATGCTAAGGATTTGGTTCCTTTCAAAAGCATGATTTCTGAAAGATGCGGAGCTAAATCATTGAATTTTTCCGGAAAGGGAAAGTACGAATTAAGTGATAAGATAAAAGATAAAAATATTAAGATAAGTTTTGATAAGATTTAATTCAGCTGCCGCACCCCGGCCAGTTTTTATTCGTACTAATTACGAAACAAAAAATTAACATCAGCTCACAATAATCTAACCAAAAATAATTATTCCAAGAATACTTTAAAGCTTGTCCATTGAGTTACTTTTTCAATCGGGATACTGAAGCTCTTTTCTTCTCCGGGAGCGACATTTTCTATTGTTTGTATTTCTTCTCCCGAAACAACCTTGGCGTAATACACTCTTGCTGTCACTTTTACTGAGCCTGTTCCATTTCCTATGTTCTTAACAATTCCTTTCACAACCGCAGGATTTCTTGTTGCCGTTTCCTGTATTAATTTGAATTTGGCAGGCAGAGTCACAGTAACTTCTTTTGCCTGAGATTCCTGACCTGCTGTCTTTTCATTTGACTGAGGAGTTTCACTCACTGAGACAGATTTAGCGCAAGCTGCAATAAGAATTAACACTGCAAATAACATCCACACCCGTTTCATGGTTGATATCTAATCGTTCTTGTTTAAATATTTATCTGTTTTTATGATTGAATGATTTAATCGAAAGCTATATAAAACAACTTCTGCTTAATACCTTTATGATAAAGATAAAAGACACTCCTCTGTCGGAAATAAGCCTAAGAAGGTATGAAAAGCCTTCTAAACTGAGTGATAGAGAATTAGTTAAAAAGTTCTGTTTAAGCATTGGTTTACTTCAGCCAGGAGATTCAAGGGATGTTATTGTTGATATAATGGAAGTTATGCTTAGGGCTAAGCAAGAAAAGAAACACTTAAGTTCTGAAGAACTAACGAGCAGAGTTTTAGATTCAAGAAAAAAGTATAAACTTCCTTTAAACGGGGTCGCCAATTCAAATGTCAGAAGACAATTGAGAAGGTTAAGGGATTTATTTTTAGCTGAAAAAATCAAGAATAGTTACAGAATAACAGAACATGATGCCCTGCACACCTCTTTTTCGGAAAGAACTGAGAAGTTTTTGTTGTTATCAATACTTGAAAGAGTGAAGGAATACGCAAAGGCATTAGACGAGAGGTTCAAATGAAAACTCAGATATTCTTAATTCATGGTGGAGAGACATTTAAGAATAGGAAAGATTATTTGCATTATTTAAAGACCAGAAAAATATCAATTAAAAAATACGAATCATGGTCTGGCGTGTATTTGGATAAATCTCTTGGTAAAAAGTTTGATATAATTAGACCCAGAATGCCTTTTTCAGAAAATGCTAAATATTCTGAATGGAAAATTAATTTTGAAAGATATTTTCCTCACTTGAAAAACAATATAATTTTAATTGGTAATTCGTTGGGAAGTATATTTTTGGCAAAGTACTTGTCTGAGAATAAATTTCCTAAGAAAATACTGGCTACTTATTTGATTTGTACTCCATATGATAATACATTACCAAACTGCGATTTGGTTGGAGGATTTAAACTCAAATCAAGTTTATCTTTAATCGAGAAAAATTCTCCAAGATTGAGATTATTGTTTTCGAAAGACGATGATGTTGTTCCGGTATCTCATGCTGACAAATTCAGAAAAAAATTAAAAAATGCAAAAATCATAATATACAAACGTAAAAATGGTCATTTCAGAGTTTCTAAATTTCCGGAATTAGTTAAGATGATTGAGAAAGACACAAAAGGAAAATGATTTACGAACCGGCAGAAGATAGTTACCTTCTTTCAAAATTTGTCGGAAAATTAGCTTTTGGTAGTGTTTTAGATATTGGAACAGGTTCTGGTATACAAGTAAAAGAAGCGTTAAAATCAAAAAAAGTTAAATCTGTTATTGCCGTCGATATTAATGACGAAGTTGTTAAACATTTAAAAAAAGAATTAAAAGTCAAAAAATCAGACTTATTCTCTAATGTTAAAGGAAGGTTTGACACAATTATATTCAATCCTCCTTATCTGCCGTTAGATAAACGAGAACCTTTAGATTCAAGATTAGCAACAACAGGAGGAAAACATGGTTATGAAACTTTACATCGTTTTTTTAATGATTTAAACGACCATTTAACTAAGAATGGAATTGCTTTGATAGTTTTTTCTTCTTTGACTAATAAAGAAAAAGTAGATGAGTTCATCATTAATTCAGGATTTACTTTTGAAATTCTAAAAGAGGAAAAAGTAAGTTTTGAAACTCTCTATTGCTATAAACTTAAACGAAATTGGTTATTAAGCGACTTATTTGATAAAAATATTGTAAATATTAAAGAATTAATAAAAGGTCATCGAGGAATTGTTTTTACTGGAATTTATAAGAACAAAAAAGTCGCAATTAAATCTCAAGTATTAAACTTGAGAACAACAACGATTGACAGAGAAGCTAAACTAATTGTTAAGCTGAATAAATCAAAAATTGCTCCAAAGATATTATTTAGCGGTCATAATTATTTTGTCTATGAGTTTGTTGAAGGGGAGTTAGTCATTGATTATCTTAAGCACGCTTCTAAAAAAATGGTAAAGAAACTGTTTTTAGAAGTTTTAAGGCAGTGCAGAGTTTTGGACAAAATGCATATAACTAAAGAAGAGATGACAAATCCTTACAAACATATTATTGTAAATAAAAGAGTTGTTTTGATTGATTTTGAACGTGCGCATTATGATTCTTTTCCGCAGAATGTGACGCAATTCTGCCAGTATATCATGAAGAACAAAGATATATTGAAATGTCAGAAAATGAATATTGATAAAGAGAAATTAATCAGACTGGCAAGGCAATACAAGTCAAGACAGACAAAAGAGAATTATAATAAAATTAAAGGCTTAATACTTGCCCTTTAGCCAGTTCCAGAATTTTTCGAATATGTTTTTCCCTTTTATGACGCATTTTTGGCTTATGCACTCTTTTTCTTTTCCGCAGTCTGTATTCTTGCTGCAACATTCCTGTATTTTGATATATGTGCAGCTTCCTTCGGTGTAGTAGTCTTTAGTGCATGAATTATAGTCTTCGCACTTGGAAAGGCAGGTGTGTCCCATGGCGAATTGGCTCGGCGGACAGGAAATCCATTCACAGATATTATTATAACATCTTTGCTGATTTACGCAGTCATCGTTTGATCCGCAGCTTATTCCGGGGCATTCCACTGCTGCCATGGTTTTGTCATAATAAATTGTGTTTGAAGGCCAGCTTAAAGTTATGATGTATTTTCCTGTTGTGAAAATATCGTTTGTTGTCCTGAATCTCAGCCAGCTTTTGGACAGTAAATCATTATCTGTGTAGTTTTCTGCTATCTTGTAGTTATCTCTGTAAAGCCATTCTCCTATTAATGGTGCTTTAAATTCATTGTTTGAAGCGTTTATCAAAATATCTGAATACTTTACTATTCCTCCTTCGTGAGTTATGTCAAGAATGATTGTTCCGTTTTCTGTGCAGTTCGCTTTCTTTATCTGGAATATGACTCCCGGTTCCGGGAAACGGCTTGCATTTGCTGAAACTACGGATAACAGAACAATTATTACCAAAACGCCCCATTTCATATTAAATAATGAGTGAAGGTTGCTTAAATAGATTACTAAAACATTAGAATTATTAGTTTTTATGTGATTATGCACAAAATTAGCGTCAACATAGAAAGCAACGCCATTTACTGAGCGATGGGTAAGATATGATAAACGAAGCTGAGGGGGTAGCAACAGTGAAGCCAAAGAAAAGTGAAGCTTTTCTTGGTGCAGCGAACCTACGGTTCGATTGCGCTGTGCACAGCTCGGCTTTGCCGAGATTGTGTGTGATAAATACTCATTACATCGCGAGTCAGCGTTGCTTTCAACGGTTTTTATTTTATTATTATTAAAACGAAAATTCGGCAGGGGTGCGGCAGAGAACCAATTGTAGGATATTGTATTTTAAATCCTGCTAAAGCAATGTTTAAATATCAGTTGTCTGTTGTCTGAAACATGAAAGCTTATTCATTTGAATACAAGGATAAAGGAAAAACAGTAAACTGCATTTACATACCTGGAATGAATATCGTTGCGGGGTTTAAGGATTATTACAACAAAAAAGGTGTCATTGTCCAAAATGCAGCAACTGTCTCTGACGCTAAAAGCGCATCTGTGAATAAAGAATCATTTGATTTAAGCCGGGAAGATGTTATTAAAATAATGAAATTCCAGAGAGCAGGTGCGATTAAATTAGAAGATTATTTTGATGAGTCTGAGAAAGGGCCTGCTAAAATTCAGACTCTTGTTAAAATTCTGACTGGAGAATCAAGATACGAAGGATTGCTGCATAAGATATGGAGATGCATTAATTTACTGCCGAAGAATTATGATGTTGATTAAACAGTCTTTTCTTCAATGGAATCAGGAGTTATGAATTGAGGCTTTCCTGTAACACTTGTTTTCCTTACATTCCAGGATACGAATAAGTTTCTCGCAAGAAGTTCTACATCGCTGTCTCCGACTTCCTCCGCTTCATTATAAGCATTTTGACACTCTCTGATATATCTTATCACTTCAGGAGCATCAGCGCACATTTTATGTGCATCGTATGCTACCTTGAGCTCTTTATCTTTCTTAAGAAGATAATCAATTCTTTCTCCTTGGTTTGGCAGTTTCATTTTAGTTTTCTCCTTTAAATTAAAATATCCAGATTGTTTTCCTTTTATGTTCATCAGACAGGTCTTTTAGTACAACTTTTGCTATAATTAATTTAGAAAATAGATTAGCCTCCTTATTGTCTTTTAGAACTCCGGGCGGATTCATTTTCTTTTCCAATTCCGAGATTTTCGTTTCACATATGTTTGACATTCGTTCATATTTCATTACTTTGCTTGCATTATATCCAAAATTTGCAGCGTAAGCAATAGCCGCTGTCAAAATGCAACCTTTTAAGTATTTGTTCATTTTTAATCTTCCGTCTAACTATCTCGTCTATATCTCGTCTAGAACACCTTCAAACTAATATAAATATCTATTCTTTCTTGACTTTCTTCTTAGTCTTCTTTATTTCTTTCTCTAAGTCTAATTCATCAAGCAATTCTTTGTATCTGTTTCTGATTGTAACTTCTGTTACACCAGCAACATCTGCAACTTCTCTCTGAGTCCTTTTTTCTCCGTGTATCAATGCAGCAACATAAAGTGCTGCAGCAGCAATTCCTGTTGGGCCTCTTCCAGAAGTCAATTCCTGCTTCTGTGCAATATCCAATATCTCCACTGCGTGTGACTGCGCTTCTGGTGATAACTTCAAAGATGAAGCGAAACGAGCAATATAATCTGACGGATTTGAAGGCAATATTTTAATGCCTAATTCTCTAGTAATAAATCTGTAAGTCCTTCCTATTTCTTTTTTCTCTATTCCGGAAGCTTCAGATAGTTCATCTAATGTTCTAGGAACGTCATGTCTCCTGCAAGCCGCATACAACGAACCAGCAACAACAGACTCCATTGATCTTCCACGTACTAATCCTCTCTGGACTGCCAAAGTGTAAATTCTTGCTGATTCTTCCTCAACCATTTTAGGCAACTTCAAATAAGAACTAACTCTCTTCAATTCAGCTAATGCTAGTTTCAAATTTCTTTCAATAGCTGTAGAAATCCTATACTGCCATTTTCTTAATCTAAAGAATTTATTCCTGTCTTTTGAGCCTAATTGGAATAAATCTGTTTTTTGACCAACTTCTGTACCTAATCCCTGGTCATACTGTGTGTAAGTCATTGGTGCTCCAGCCCTTCTCTTGGATTCACCCTGTTCAGAATCGAATTCTCTCCATTCCTGAGAAAAATCAATCATTTTTTCTTCTAAGACTAGTCCGCAGTCTCTGCAAATCACTTCTCCCTTATCCCTATTTGCGAAAAGATTTTCTCCTCCGCATTCTGGGCATTTCTTCAGTTGTGTGCTCATTTTTCAGCTCTTAGTGTGTGTATTGTGCGATGGCTTCAAGATTTCTTGAATTTTCCGGTGCACGATGCTGTTTTTCAGCCCTTGCTTTTGCATCATTGTGAACTAAACTGCAGGCATATTGTATCATACCCTTGAGCCCGTATTCACCTTTCGCAATATAACATAGGTTACTGATGTGGTCTAAAATCCCCATTTTTGTACCCCCCAAATGACAACTATTATAAGTCTATCTGTTGAAGTTATATATAAAGCTTGTGTATTGTTTATAAGAATTTCGCAAAAGTTAATTATTTTCAGTATGGAAGATAATTAATAGAAGTTTACCAAGACTGGATTTTGACATATTTTCTTTTCTCTAGTAAATCATAGTCAGAATCCTTGGCTAATAAAATATTACAGCCTGTTATTTTTGCAGTTGCTGCCACAAACGCATCCATCAACGGAAGTCCAAATGAAAGGGATATTTTAGCAGCCTCCTTAGAGACTTCTCTGTCTGGCATGTAGAATTTAACTTTATTTGCTCTTTCCAGAAATGAAAAAAAAGTATCTATTTCGTTTTCGGAACGGCCTTCTTGGAAAAGTTTCTTTATCGTTTCGGCGTAAGAAATAATAGGGATAATTACCCAATCTTTTCCTACTTCTGCCCCTTCTAAAATGGTTTTTGCCTTATTATCTTTTCCAAATAATTTTAATAAAAACCAGGTATCAGTGCAGTAATACATTTTTATCTATGCTCCTTTGCCCTCTCTTGTTCTACTTCTCTCCAAGCTTTTTCAGCATCAAAAGGAGGAAGCTTTTCTAGAAAATCAAATAACTGATCAGCCGAAGTCTTCTTTTGAGGGACCTTCTCTAATATTGTGCTTCCTCCGGGCATATGAGTAATCACAAAAACATCATCCTCTCTAAACCCATCTTCATCTCTTATCTTCTTAGGCAGAGTGATTTGGCCTTTTTTTCCTAATCTTACCTTATCAACAAAAAATTTATGTTTTTGCATGTTTATATTTAAAATATCGGAATTTATAAGTTTTTCGGAAATTCGGTATAATTCCGACATTAATGATGAAAAATATCAGATTGAATAACTTACAATACAGAAAATAATTAACTAAGAACTATGACGGCGTCGCCCGGATTTGAACCGGGATATCCTTACGGAAATCGGTTTTCAAGACCGACGCAGTACCGGGTTGTGCCACGACGCCATAAGTTTCTTTTGGAAGCTCTTTCTATTTAAAGATTGTCTTGTCTTACTATTGTTATCACTATGTAGTTACTACAAATAGAAACATTTATATAGTATTATTACTACTGAATAGTAAGTAATTGGGTGGTTAAGAAAAATGAACGAAACACAAACAAAAGAACAGGAACTGAAGAAAATCAAATGGGCCATTAAAATGCAGGCTAAATACAGCTATCCTGAACAGGATGAAGGTAATTAAAAATGAGTCCAACGGCAATACAAACAGAACAAAGAACTATTTCTAACTTAGATCCAGCTCTGTCTTTGGATAAATTAGTTGAAGTAGAGCCTCAAGGAAGTTATTCGAGGCGTTTTGAATGCAAAGGAGTTGATGTTCCTGGAGTTTCAAGCACAGCTTTGAAAGATACAGGAATATTTGTTGTTGAAGCAAAGGAAAGCTGCGTAAAAGTAACTTATGATAATTTAAACGGAAAAGCATACGGATTCATAATTGATCCTGAGCGTATAATTCCTTTTCTTGACAGTTACAATACATTCGAAGGATATCATCCAAATTCAAGAGAAGTGAACAGGGAAAGGCCGAGATCAATTGATTTGAGAAAGGTTGTAACAGCTCATCTGAATTTATTGGATACTTTGCCGAGTGATGTAAAAGACAAATTGAGGGGAAGATTATGATTGAGTTTCCAAATATGAAAAATATGCATTACGAGTTTTATGCAGGAGTCTTTGAGAGCCTCGAGGCCGAAGGGATAAAAGCAAAGCTTGTATGCGAAA
>Ga0208375_1003875_pt1 | contig 12253 bp, 13 predicted proteins | sample RifOxyD1_FD_184038 | JGI IMG/M metagenome (GOLD analysis project Ga0208375, IMG submission 184038) | Soil microbial communities from Rifle, Colorado - Rifle Oxygen_injection D1 (SPAdes) | ecosystem: Environmental > Terrestrial > Deep subsurface > Rock core/Sediment | place: Rifle, Colorado... | reverse complement strand
ATTTACATATTGATTTGAATTGTGAGTTACTGATGGACTATAAATTAAATTAATTTGTCTTGGTCCAGTTATTGTATCTTGAACTGTAAATGAATTTGTTGAATCGTTGATATTCCCTGCGTAGTCAGCAGTATAAGTTGCAAATGTATTTGTTCCATTTATGTATGTAGTGAAAATTCTTGAGAATGTTGTTGAAGTATTTGATAATGAATAATTTGCTCCATCATATGAGAAATTAACATATCTTAAGTAAGTATCATTTGCAATGACTGAAAATGTTATATTACTTCCAAGTTCTGTTGTTGTGTGTGTTTCTGATAAAAAGTAAGGTTTTGTTTCGTCAATGATTAATGTTCTTAATGAGGAGTTGCTAATTAGTAAATGTGAATCGTTACAAATAATGTTCCAATTATGTATCCCTTCAGTATAATTATTTTTGAATTCTGCGACTGTACTATTAGAAATATTTTTTGTTTGGTTTAATGTTGAATCTGAATATAAAGTGCAGTTAAAGATTGTATCTACGTCATCAATTGCTGTGAAGTTTATGAAAATGGATTTGTTATTTGTTAAAAAATTATTTGCAGGATAAGATAAAGTTATTATGGGTGCACCTGTATAAACAGTAAGATTATACCAGCTACTTGTATTGATATTCCCATGAGAATCATTTGATAAAATTCTCCATTGAAATGTTCCTGAAGAAAATGTGCTGTTTGCTAAAGTATAATTATATTGATTGCTAGCTAAGTTTGTTATTGAATAATTAGTTAATGTTCCTGAATGATTTGATTCTAGTAATATTGAGTTTAAGTTAACATCAGAAGCATTTGCTAAGAATGTGATATTGTTGTAAACATAAATTAAAACTGAAGTTGTATTTGCATAGTCTATTTGAGGATAGAGATTGTCAATTGCTGTTAGTGATTTGAATGCATCAATTCTAATAAAATTTCTTCCTGAACCGGCTGTGTCGTCGATTGTAGTTCCATTTGTTGCTAATGTGTCATTGATTTCTTGGGATGTTAATGGGCGACCTTCAACTTCTTTTTTATATTGTTGTAGTAATGCAATTACTCCTGCAACATGAGGAGCTGACATAGAAGTTCCTGAATTAGATACTGTTCCACCAGATAAAGCTGCAGAGATAATTGAACTTCCTGGTGCGAATAAATCAGTTATAGAGTTTCTGTTTGAAAATGAAGAAATTGCATCAGCTTTTGTGGTTGATGAGACTGAAATTGCTTTTGCGATACATGCCGGTGAACTAATTGAAGTTGTTGAACCACTGTTACCTGTTGAGATTGTAAGTGAAATATTATTATTCCATGCATTTGTTATTGCTGTTGCTAAAGATGAATAAGAACTATCACAAGCTTCTGTGTATGAACCACCACCAATACTGATTGTAATTACTGAAATATTGTATGCACTAGCATTATCTGCACACCATGTAACTCCTAATCTGAGAATGCAACTGAACCCGATGAATTTGAAACTTTGACTGAGATGATATTTGCTTCTGGTGCAACTCCTAAAATTGTTGTGCCATTACCTGCTGCAATTCCAGCAACATGTGTTCCATGGCCGTGATCATCAGTAGCAGTATTTGCTTCAGCAACATTACCTGCGCAACAGCCCCCAGAACCATAGTCAGTTACACTACAAAAACATTTTTGTTCAATTACTCGACCATTAAAATCTGGATATGTTGTGTTGATACCTGAGTCTATAATACAAATTGTTTGTGTTAGTCCAGTTAAATTTATGTTCGAATATTGTTTTGTATGGACTGTTGATGCGTTGATTAAAGGTATGGAATCTGCTATTAATAGTTGAAATATTTCATCGTTGTTTATAGATTGAACATTTGGGTCTTCAATGAGTTCTTGTAAATCTTTTTCATTAATTGTTGCTCTATATGTTGTTTCTGTTAAATGTTCGAGTTCAACATCTGCAGATTGTATTCTCTCTTTATATGATAAATCTTCTAAAGGTTGTTCTAATTCTAAGATTACTTTTACTTCTGAATTTTCAATATTTTCGAGTACTTCTAATGAAACTTCTGTATCTTCTGAGAAAATAATTGGAATGCTGATTAGAATTAATACTAATAATATTATTACACCCCTACACCTCATAGATTCTATTTATAGAATTTAGTTATATAATGTTTTTGGTTTTGTAGATTAATATAAGAAAGTTTATGATTCTCATTTTGAATCTGGTTATAGTCAAATTAGTTGAATAGAATTAAATGGTAAAGATAATTTTGAGAAATATATGAAAATTATTGGTTTTCGAAATCCTAAACATTTAGATAAGAAAAAATATTATAAAAGAGCATGAATAGCGGGAGGTGGATTTGAATTCGGCGGGTTTTTTGACCCTCCACCGACCTTCGGGTTATGAGCCCGACAGGCACTCCTGACTGCCCCATCCCGCTATTGATATTAGCTTTCCAAGAGAGCATTTATATAGTTTTTGGTAGTTATTTTGAGTATGATTGTTAAGATAAATAGAGAGATTCCATTGATTGGATGTATTGCATTTGGGATAATTGATAGAGGAACGAATCTTTTACAAGTGCGTCCAACTTCTGTATGTAATTTGAATTGCCCTTTTTGTTCTGTCGATAGTGGAGCGTTCTCTAAAAGGCATAAAGTGAATTATGAAGTTGAGTGTGATTATCTTTTGGAAGAAATTGAAAAAGTTGTTGAATTTAAAGGTGATGAGATAGAAATTAATTTAGATTCTGTAGGAGAAGTTTTATGTTATCCAGAAATTGAAGAATTGATTAAAGGTTTGAGAAAAATAAATAATGTTAAAAAAATTTCTATGCAGACTAATGGTTTTTTGTATAAAAAATTAGATGTGGATATTATGAATTTTTCTATTCATGCTTTAGATTCTAAATTGGCTAAAGAACTAGCTGGTGTTGAATGTTATGATATTGATAAAGTTATTGTAAATCTTAAAAAATATTTGAAAGATAGGGTTCAGGTGCGTTTATGTCCTGTGTGGATTCCAAAAGTTAATGATGAAGAAATTCCTAAATTGATTTTATTGGCCAAAGAATTAGGCTGTGAGCTAGGAATACAAAAATATGAAACTTATTCTTATTCACGACAAATTAAGCGTGCAAAGCCGTTAACATGGTGGAAGTTTTATCATCAATTAGAAAAATGGGAAAAAGAATTAGATATTAAATTGAAATTAACCGCAAAGGATGTTGAGATTAAAAAATTGAAAAGAATTCCTGAAGTTTTTAAGAAGAATGATAAAGTGTCTGTTGAAATTGTATGTAAAGGATGGATTGAAGGGCAGATGGTTGGGGTTGCAAAAGGAAGATGTATCTCAATTAATAAATGTAATAAAGATATTGGAGACCAAGTAAATGTTAAAATACTTGAAACAAAGAACAATATCTATCTAGCAGAATGAAATATATAGCAATGTGCGCAAAAGGAATGGAAGATATTACTCAGTTAGAGATAGATGAAATCTTGAAAGTTAAATCTTCTGTGTTGATTCCTGGAAGAGTTCTTTTTGAGACGAAAACTGTTTCTAAGTTGATTGATAAAAGCCAAAGTATAATCAAATTGTATGAATTGATTCAAGAGTGTAAAATTTTAGATGAGGTTAAAGCGTTTGATTTGAAAGGAACTTTTAGAGTGAGTGCGGTTTCGGATTCTATGCGTTCTGTGGATGTTGAGAAAAAGGTTGGGGAGATATTTTTTAAGCTTGGAAATAAAGTTGATTTGAAGAATCCTGAAAAAACTATTTTTGTTGAAATTGTTGAAGGTAGAATATTTCTTGGTATTGATATGACTCCGGTTTTGTTGTCCAAGAGAGAATATAGAATTAAGATTAGTAATCAATCAATTAATGCTTGTATTGCTTATGGGCTTGTTAGGCTGAGTGGTTATAATGGAAAGAGTATTTTCTTGGATTGTTTTGGTAAGGATGGGATTCTGGCTATAGAAGCTTTAAGGTATAAAAAAGGGAAAGTGTATGTTGTCGATGAATTATTTAGTAATGTTAAGTCCATTGAAATTAATGCTAAGCTTGCGGGGATAAGAAAAGATTTGAATGTCTCTAGGGTAGAAGTTGAATGGTTGGATACTAAATTTCAAGAGGGTGAAGTTTGTTGTCTTGCAACAATTGTTCCATATGTAACTAGAAATACTCCTGAGAAAGATATTAGAAAAATATATGAAGAATTATTTTATCAATTAGAGTTTGTTATGAAAAAGAAAGGAAAAATGGTTTTTATTGCACAAGATTTGACTTTGTTAAGAGAAATGTGTAAATTTAAGTTAATCTCCGAGAGGAATGTTGCTACGAGTAATTTAATATATGATGTTTTAATATATGAGAAAAAGTAAATATTATAAATCTTAATAAATTCAGTTAGATTATGGGTCTTTTACTGATTGATAATCATTCTAAGCATGTTTCTGAGCTTTTGTTTAAATTTAATGATGTCAAAGTTGTTGATTGGGATAATTTAGATAAATTTAATTTTAAATCTTTAAATGATTTTGATGGAATTGTTTTATCCGGTGGTACATTACCTTCTATTTGGGTGCATAGAGAGCATAATAATAAATTTGTAAAAGAGGTTGAATTAATAAAAAAATCTAATAAACCTATTTTAGGAATTTGTTTTGGATTTCAATTAATTTGTTTTGCATTTGGTGAAGATGTAATAAAAATGAAAGCTCCTAGATCTGGGATAATTTCAATAAAAATAGATAAAAAAGATGTTTTATTAAAATCAATACCTTCGGAATTTAATGCTTTTGAAAGTCATAAATGGGCTGTTAAAGAAGTAAATTATTTAGAAAAACTTGCACATTCTAAGGATGGTATTTCAATTATTAAACACCCTATTAAAATTATTTATGGTCTTCAATTTCATCCTGAGGTATTTGTTAATGGTGGATATGGTGAAAAAATTTTAAATAATTTTTTAAATTTGTGTTTTAAGAAGTAGTAGCAAAGATTTATATAGTTATAATTTTTCAGATGGGTATTCAAGTTTTTAGGAGGGAAATGAAAAATGGCAGAAATGGTTGTTGTTAGGAGTAAAATAAAAGAAATCGCTGAAGGTATGAATGTCGCTGGTGATTTTGCTGAAAAATTGAATGAAGAAGTTGTTACTTTGATTAAGAAAGCTTGTGAAAGAGCTAAAGAAAATAAAAGAAGTACCATTCAACCAAGAGATCTTTAAATTTTATTTTTCTTTTTTATAGAAGTTTTTTTATATCTAGAATGATTTTGTATTTTTATGGTGAAGAATAAGAAGGCTAAAGGTTCTGGAAGTGAAAGAGAGTTGTTTCATATGCTTTGGGAGAGTAGCTGGGCTTGTGTGCGAATTGCTGGTTCTGGTTCTACTAGTAAGCCTGCACCGGATTTATTAGCTGGGAATTCAAATAGGAAGATTGCAATTGAATGTAAAGCATTGAAAGGTGAGAAACAGTATTTTGAAAAAAAAGAAATTGAAGAACTTTTGGAATTCTCAAAAATTTTTGGTGCAGAAGCTTGGGTTGGTGTGAGGTTTGATCATTTAGGGTGGAGATTTTTGCTTGCAGAAAATTTAGTTAAGACTAAAGGAGAAAATTTTGTTGCGTCATTTGATTTTTTAGAAAAGAATGGAATGAAGTTTGAAGAATTGATTGGAAAATTCAAACAAGAACGATTAATTTGAGAGAAACATTTTTAAACTTTAATGTTCTAGATTTGTTTCATGGAAAAAAGTGGACAGTTTACTTTGTTTATTGTGTTAGGCGTAGTTTTAGTTGCTCTGATTGGTATGGTTTATGTTTACAGAGCCGAAATATTTTCTTTGGCAGGGTTTGAAGAACTTGCGTTGCCGTCGGAAGTGAATGAAATTAGTGATGATGTTGCGAGTTGTGTTGGAGGGAATTTAATGCAAGCTGTTGTTGATGTTTCTTTGAATGGTGGTTATTATAATTTACCTACAGAAAGTTATTCTGATGATACTTGGAATGTTCCCTATTATTTATATGATGGTTCTAATATGGTTTTGAGTTTAGATGGTTTGCAAACTGAACTTGAGAGTTATATTAATGTCCTTACTGTTTCCTGTTTAGATTTAAATGGTTATACTGACTTTGTAATTGAAGCTGGTGAAATTTCTTCAAGTGTTGAAATTACTGAAGGTTTGGTTGAAGCTTCTGTTTCATATCCATTAGTTGTTACTAAAGGTGATAATGTTTATACTTTGAATAAGCCTTATGAGACTTCTGTTGATGCAAATCTTTATAGTTTGAGAAATATTGCTGAAGAGATTGTTTTGAATGATCTTGAAAGTGATAGTGTTGATTATGGAAATTTAGCTGATTATGAATTGTCTAAAATTTCAGTAGTGCCTTTGAATGGTGATACTATATTATATATTTTGGATGATGAAACTGCTTTTAATAATGAAATTACTTTGAGTTTTAGGTTTGCTGAGTATTATCCTGGTTTAGAGGCTGTGGATTGTATCAGTAATAGTGATTGTGAATCGGAAGAAACCTGTGTAGACAGTGTATGTGAGGTGGTTGAAGAATGAAAAAAATAATATTCGTGTTGGTGTTTTTGTTAATGGTTGGTGCGGTTAGTGCTAGTATTGATTATCAATGGAATGATATTGATGAATCTTTTAATCTTGGTGTTGATGATACTTTGACTGTTGATGATCTTGGGGATAAGGTTGTTAATGGATATCTTTTTTTAAATGCTCCTTCAGAGGCTGTATTTTCGTATGATTCTGAATCCTTAATTTTGAAGGCTGATAATTTTATTTTTGATTCTGGTGTTTTGGGTTATAAGGTTGAGTCTGATTCTAATCTCGGTTTTTATACTTTTTTGCCGGGTAATGGTTGTGTAAATAAAGGTGATTGTACTTTTGCAATTTATTTGCCTAGTAAAGATCAAGTCCCTGCTGAAGTTGGTTCAAGGTTTGTTGTTGGTAATGATATGAATTTTATTTTTAGTATAAATTATAATGATTTTTTTTCAACTAAAAATTTTTACTTAACTGCGAATGATGAATTTTATATTAAGAGTGTTAGTGAAACTGAAGTAGTTATAGAAATTACTTTAAAGGATGATGATTCTTCTGTAAAGAATGTTGTTTCTATTTGTGGTCAAGAACAATATGCTTATGGAGGTTCTGAAAAAACGGGTTTAGGTGATGGTACAAAGTTTGAAGTTGTTCTTCCAATGTATGATTCAACTGGGTCGGTAGATGATTCTTTAAATAGTGTTTGTGAAATTAATTCCTGTGAATATTATGGTAATATGGGTGCTGATCAGGGTACTATGGTTAAACTTTGGTGTGGTTCTGAATATCCATATTTTGAAGTTACTGAATTGAATGAGTTGGATGATTCTGGATCTTTAGGTTCTAAGCCTTTGAAATATGATGATGGTGAATGGACTTGTGATGGTTGTGTTGCTCCATCTGCTACATTTAAGTTATTTCCAGTAAATGAGATTCCTATTGAATTAATTGTTAGTAAATTTGGAAGTTATTTTGGAAATGAATTGACTGCTAGTGAATTTTATATTGGTAATGATAATAGTTATAAAGTTAGACCAAATGATAGAAAAGCTAGTTTTTCAGAAGGGTCTTTAATTATGAGTCTTGAAGATGGTGGTGTGATTTATATTCCAGCAGGTGCTGGTGAAAAGAGTAAAGATTTAGAGTTAGCTGAAGGTAGTGAATATGGTATTGTTTTTGAGGAAGTTAATACTAATTCTTATCATTTGAAATTATTAGATTGTTGTGCTTTGGGTACTTTTGATGACACTTCTACTGATACGGATGTTGGTGCAGCAAGTTTTTATTATTATGGTTGTATTTCAGAACCTGAAAGTAGAGATAGATTCTTTGGTTTGGCTAGAGGTGTTTTTGCTTTTAGTCCTGGTTATGGAAGCTGTGAATATATGAGTATTTCATATGATCTTATGGAGGATGATACTACTGATGAAGATGCTTCTCCTGCTGTTTTTGTAACTGATGATGTGGTTGAAGTTGTGAATTCTGATGATATTAATCTTGGTGAAGGTTGTGGTTTTGATGAACAACAAGGTTGGGGTTATTATTGTGGTATTAGGAGTAAGTTGGATCCTTGTAAAGAATTAGTTACTAAAGATATGTTAGGTGGTTTATGGACTACTGAAGAATGTTCTGGTGTAACTGGTAGAGACCTGTGTGATATTTCTGATAGTAGTAGTGAGGGATTCTATTGTTGTCATCCAGATGTTGCTATGGACAAACCTTATGCATATCCTGAGGATAATACTGGGAAGTATGATTCTATAAGATGGGAAAAAGCAAGTAAATCTTGTTTTGAACCGAAGGTATATGAAATTAAAGCTGGTGGTAGTTGTGATCCTAAAACTGAAACCTTTGTTTGTATTGATCGGATTGGTTCTGATTGGTTACATTGTTTACCAAAAACTATTGGTTCTGATGATTATGTTTGGATGAGAGATGTTGGTTGTACTGAAGGTTATGTATGTAATCCTGATGAAAGTTGTACTTCTTCTGGTTGTGATTGTCAGTTAAAGTTTGGAGATTGTTATTTAGATCCAAATGCTGGTTATTATATATATCTTAATTTTAAAGGGGGTTCCAAAGTTTTCTTTACTGAGGATTATATAACTGGTCATGATGAGGATTTAGTTAGTGATGAACCAACTTCTGGTGTAGAGATTTATAATGATGATCAGTGGTTAAGTTATGGTGAGGTTTATTGTGATTATTATGACTTTGCATTTGCTTCAGGTTATGAAACTGAATGTAGTAATGATCCTGATTCTGTTGATTATTGTGAGCAGGAAGTTACCGAAATCTTTTGTGGTGATGCTGTAGATGATGATGATGATGGTTTATTGGATTGTTTTGATCCTGATTGTGAGAATGATGAGATTTGTTTAGGTGTTTGTTTGAATGAAGGAGATTTGACATGTAGTGATAGTAAAAGAGAAGTCTATATGTGTGAGTATGATGATTCCGGAAGTTTACAATGGTCCGTAGTAAAACATTGTATTCGAAGTGAAGTTTGTGATTTGAGTATTTGTGGTACTGGTGGTAGTGTTGAGGAATGTTGTATAATTCCGGAGGAATTACAGACTGAACAACAATCTAAACAAAGTCTTGAAAATGTTTGTGATTCTTCTTCAGATTGTGTTAATGGTTATGCTTGTGATGAGGGATCTGGATTTTGTTTTGATTATTGTGTAGATGGTTCTGAATGTTCTGAAGATGCTGCTTGTGATACTGTTTCAGGGGAGTGTTTTGTTTGTGAAGATTCAGATTCTGATGCTGGTGAATTTAATTATTATGAAGCTGGTATTGTTGAAGGTGTTCAGTTTAATGGGCTTACATATATTTCTGCAGCTGATGAATGTAACCGTAATGGGCAGATAGTTGAACAATATTGTAGGTTTGATGCGGGGAATACCTATGCATATTTTAGAAATGGTAATTGTCCAAATGGTTATGCTTGTGATGAGGGAGTTTGTGTTGAAGATACTAATGTAGAATCTACGGTCAATATTGCTACTGATCAAGGAACAGATATTGATGCTGATACTGGTAGTGATACGGATACTGATAGTGATGCGGATACTGATAGTGATGCGGATACTAGAAGGGCACCTTCGCAAGAGCAGAGGTCATTTTTGGATTGGATTTTCAAAGCTAAATTGACCAAAAAAGTTATTTAATTTTTTTATTCTTTTTTTTAATAATCTATATAAATAGTGAAATCAGGTAGTTTTCTATGGAAGATCAGATTTATGATATGTTGTTGAGGGAGAGTGAGATTACTTGGAAGGATATCATTTATGATCTTATTAAAAAGGAACAGATGGATCCTTGGGATGTTGATCTTTCTAAATTAACTCAAAGGTATATTGAAACTGTTAAAAATATGAAAGAAATGAATTATTTTATTTCAGGGAAAGTTCTTTTAGCATCCGCATTATTATTAAAAATTAAATCTAATAGATTAGTTGAAGAAGATTTGAGTAATTTTGATTCGTTTTTGTTTCATCAAGAAGCCGAGTTTGAAGAATTAGGGGATTTTTTGCCTCGGAGTGATATTAAGGTTGATATCCCAACATTAGGAATTAGGACGCCGCAGGCTAGGAAGAGGAAGGTTTCTATTGCTGATTTGATTGGGGCGTTAGAGAAAGCATTGAGAGTGGATACTAGGAGAAAATTAAGGTTGCAAAATTTCTTGTCATTTACTAAGCCTGTAATACCCGAGAGGAAAGTTGATATTGGGATGTTGATTGATCAAATCCATTTAAAGTTGTTAAATATGTTTAAGGTGAATGAAAGAGTTAAATTCTCTGAATTGAATACAAAAACGAAAGAAGAAGTAATCTTAACTTTGTTACCATTATTGCATTTGCATAATCATTCCAAAGTTAATTTAGAACAAGAAAAATCTTTTGAGGAAATACATATCTCTAAATTTAGTTAATTTTTCTTAATGGAATTAATATAGGATATGATTTAGATTTGAGTTGCCAATATTCTAGGAATTCTTTTAATTTTTCTGAGTTTTCTGTTGGGCAGAGAATTGTTGAGTCTGAGAGTTTATTAAGTGATAATTGTTTAAATATTCCAGATATTTTATCTCTTCCAAATAATGCATAATGAAACCTTACTCTTTCTGTGGAAGTTAAATTTTTTAGTTCATATTGGAATAAATATACTGCTTTATAACCTAAGTTTTCTGAAAAAAATCCTTTGCTGATTAAACTATATGATTCTCCAAGGATTGCTTCACGTGCTTGAAATGTTGATGAATTCATATTCTTCCAGGTTTTTGTGATTATTTCTGGATTAAATTTCTGAAGTTTAATCTTGAATTCATAAGCAATATCTAAATCTTCTTTTTTATGAAAAATAATTAATAAATCTAAATCTTTGGGTTTTTCTTTACCTTTTATACTTGAACCAAATACTAATATATCTATTATTTCATTAGAATATTTTTTGTATAGTTTGTTAATTGTTGAATTGAATTCCTTGTTCTTTTGCAATTGAAAGTACATTTTTTTTAACTCCTTCACATTTTTCTTTTTCTATTCTATTTGTATATGTATCTCTATAAATAGAGTATATTTTGTCTAAAATTAAATAATATTTTGGGAAATCTTCTTTTAATATTTCAAATCTTTGAGTATGATCTTTTGGGATTAATCTTAGTTTTTGATAAATTATTAAATCCATTATTCCAAAAAGACATTTAAAATAAAGGATTGTTGCTGAAGTATAATCTCCATCTTTGAAAAGTAATTCTGCAGAACGCCATAATCTTTGGATATTTTCTTTTAGTTCGTCCATTGTTAGTATTATTAACGAATTACTAGTTTTTAAGCTTTTTGGTTAATACTATTAACATTTATCTTAAAGCTATGCTTATAATTTTCCCAGAATTAATTTCTCTGTTTAATCTTGGATGGATATAATCAAAATGGGCACCTAAATCCAGGTCTGTTTCTTTGTATTTATTTTTTCCGTTAAACTTTGTTACCAAACAATATTTTTGTTCTTTACTAGATTGTTTTCTTGTATAAAACTTGCCTTGGGATAAATGTAATAAGAAGTCTATAGTCATACCATCAACGTCTGTTTTGATTACATATGTCCTTTCTGGATCTAATGAGTCTAAAAGTTCTTCTGCCATGTTAATTGATTTTATATTTGGTTTTAAAAAGAAATAGTTAATGGAGTATATAAATTTTTAGGATTTTTTAAAGAAGTTTAAGAACTTTTTAATCAAAGTTTCTTTCTTGGGGTAATAAGGTATATTACATAAAGCACAGGCTAATTTTAAATATGCTTGAGCAGCTTTTGAATCTGGGTGGGTTAAGACCACTGAGTCTTTCATAACCTGGGATTCTTTGATTGAAGAATCTTCTGGAATTATTGAAATTATAGGATATTCTAAAAGTGATTCGATGTTTTTGTTTGAAACTTCAAAGCTGTCATTCTTTTTTCGGGTTACTATGATTCCTTTGATTGGTTTGTTTAATTCTTCAGCAGTTTTAATTGCTTTAAGTGCGTCAGTGATTGCTGGTAATTCAGGGTTTGTAATTATTAAAAGTTCGTCAGAGTGTTCGATAGTTGCAATGGCTTCTTTACCAAGGCCTGCTGCTCCGTCGAGAATTATAAAATCTGCATTTAATTCTTTGATTAATTTTAAGTTGTTTA
>Ga0208375_1003873_pt1 | contig 12254 bp, 12 predicted proteins | sample RifOxyD1_FD_184038 | JGI IMG/M metagenome (GOLD analysis project Ga0208375, IMG submission 184038) | Soil microbial communities from Rifle, Colorado - Rifle Oxygen_injection D1 (SPAdes) | ecosystem: Environmental > Terrestrial > Deep subsurface > Rock core/Sediment | place: Rifle, Colorado... | reverse complement strand
CGACAGCCGCCGTCACGAGCGCAGGAGCCACGCGGGCAGTGCCATCAAGGCCAGCAGGAACGCGATCGCAAGCACCGACAGCACCACGCGCAGCGGATCGCGCCGCACGGTGTCGGTAAAGGTCTCGGCGCTGCCGTCGCGCAGCTGCTGCTCGCGCTCGGCACGCGCCCGCTCGCGCCGCGATGCCTGGTACTCGTCCATGAGCGCCCGCGCACGCGGGTGGTCACCGGCATCGGACAGCCAGATGCCGCCATGCGAGATGCCCCAGCGGCTGGGACGCGTTTCGTAGAAGTCGATCGAGTGGGATTCGAGCATTGCGCGCACGTCGTCGGCCTCGTCGTCCGGGACGTTGCGCAGGTTGAGGAGCAGCTTGGCCATCGGCGGATCATACCCAGTCGTTGCGGCGGGCCTCGCTCCCGGCACGTGCAACGCAGTTCCACACCCCGGCCTGCCGCGCCCTACCGTTCGTCGGCGATCATGTGCATGTCATACGCCTGTAACCCACCGGTGGGCTGGAGCGTGTGTCATGGCCCTGCCACATTCATGTGCTAGGGCCGCACGGCGGCCATGGGAGGGGTCATGAACCGGATTGCCATTGCCTGCATTGCCGCCCTGCTGGGCTCCACATCGCTCCACGCCAGCGCCGCCGACCCGGCGGGCGAACGGCGCGTCTATACCTACGCGGTGTCGCTCGACCACGGCGGGCGGGTGACTGCCCTCGCCCCGGTCGGCGAGATTCCGCCCGACGCAGCGACAGCCCTGGACCAACAGGTGCGCGGCTGGCTGTTCCAGCCGGTCGACGACAACGGCGGTGCCGACGTCGACACCTGGCTGCGCATCAGCACGCGAACGGACGGCGCTGGCGTGCACGTCGAATCCGCCACCACCGGCCCGGCACCGCGCACCATGGCGCTCCCCGAATATCCGCGCGCCGCCGGCCTGCGCGGCGAGTCGGGCGTGGTGGTCATGCGGCTGGACGTCGATGCGCGCGGCCAGGTCACCGATGCCACGGTCTACGACACGGGTGCGAGGCCCTCGCGCGCACTGGCGACGGCGGCACGCGAGGCCGCCCTGTCCTGGGCGTTCCATCCCGAGCGCGTCAACGGCCAACCCGTCGCCAGCACGGTGCTGCTGCCGATGTGCTTCCTGACCGGCGAGCCCACGTCGCAGACCTGCAGCTGGAACGGCCCCCAATCGCGCCGCTTCTCACGGCATACGGTGCTGACACTGGAGCCGGCGGCACGACTGAAGGGCGAGCTGGCATTGGGTGACTGAGCCGCCGTGCACAGCCCCGGCGTGCGTCAAGTGCGCCGGCTGCGCTCGCGGATCCATTTCAGCGCGCCCGGTTGCATGCGCTTGAACTTCGGGACTCCGCCTAGCGGCGCCACGGCGAACGGCCCTGCCGGGCGCAGGCGCCGCTTGAGGTCGTGGTAGAGCGGCGACAAGCCCGCGTGCGACGCGACGAACCAGAGCCCGGCATCGGCTTCGAACGCATCGTAGTGGTCGGACACCGCCGCGAACCGCTCCGCCCGGTCCGGTACGTAGACCAGGTAGACGGGCGTCGCGAGTTCGCGGGTCGGCATCGGCACTAGGTGGGCTACATGATCGCCAGGTCGGTGGTGCTCAACTGGCCGCGGTAATAGCGGCGCATGCGCACCTTGCGCTCCAGGTCCTCGATAATGAAGCCGCTGAAGTCGGCGCCGGTCAGTTCCTCGGCCATGTTGATGCCGCCGGGTGTATCGACGTTGATCTCCATCATCTTGTCGCCAACGATGTCGAGCCCGGCCAGGTACATGCCGTCGCGCATCAGCTTGGGCCCGACGATCTCCGCCAGCCGCAGTGCATCCTCGTCGGGTACCGCCATTTCGATCTTGCCGCCCGCGGTGATGTTGCTGCGCGCATCGCCCGAATCGTTGTAGCGCCGGAAGCACGCGTAGTGCCCGTCCACCTGCAGCGGCCGGCCGTTGAGGGTGAGCAGGCGCAGGTCGCCCTTGGCTGCCTCGGGCAGGTACTCCTGCGCGATGGCGTAGCCGTCGCGGGTCACAGCTTCGATCATCTGGTTGAGGTTGGCGCCGCTGTCGGGCGTCACCACGAACACGCTCTGCCCGCCCGACCCCTGCAGCGGCTTGATCACGGCGCTGCCGCCCTGCTCCTGGATGAAGGCCTTGATCTCGCCCGAATCCATGCTGATGCAGGTGACCGGCCGCACCTCCTCCGGGAAGTGCTGGAAATAGGTCTTGTTGGACGCATCCGTCAGGTGGTTGGGATCGTTGAGCACGATCACCTGCTTCGCGGCGGCAAGCTGGGCGAACAGCAGCGCGCTGTTGGGCGCCCAGGGCCGGTCGTTGAGCTCTTCAGCCGGATCCGAGCGCAGCATGAGTACATCGAGCTCCTCCACCGAGATGCGTTCGACGCGGGCGTCCTCGCCCTGGATGTCCTCGAGGAACGCATCGTCGTCCTTGTACTTCGTCTTGCTGGGCCGGTGCGCACGGGCGCAGATGGTGCCGCCGGCGTCGTAGATGAAGTCGCCCAGGCCGATCAGGCTGACCTGGTGGCCGCGGTTGGCGGCGGTGCGGGCCAGGCGGATCGTCGTGTAGTTGTTCTTCTCGGTGGCGACGTCATTGACGACGAAGCCCAGGCGCATGGGGGCGGAGGCATCGTCGCGCGCCTGTCGGGCACCCTTGCCGGTGGCGCGCCGGGTGGTCTTCTTGGCAGCCGCTTTCTTCGCGGCGGGCTTGCTGCGCCCGGAGGCGGTCTTCGACGTCATTGAAGCGGTTCCTTGTGGCAGAGGTGGGATACGGGAATGCTGCGGCAGTGCGCCAGGCGGTCATCGGTGGCGGGGTTGGACCAGTAGCGCGGCATCAGCTCGGGCGGGGTCACCCAGCCCTCGTCGATGAGCTGCTCCAGCACCACCAGGTGCGAGAGGGCGAACTTGCCGGCGAACAGCGGCTCGAACGCGCCGCCCTCGTGGAGGTACTCCAGCAGTTCGCGCAGGCCGCGCAGGTAAACGGCGTCCTTGGTCAGGCCGCCGCCGCGCAGCGCACGCACGGCGATGTCGAACGCGTCCTCGGTCGGCAGGCCGTGGCCGTCGTGCAGCGCGGCGAAGATCGCCGGGATGCCCTCGCCATGCATCGCCATGTCGGTGGCGATCACGCGCGCGGCCAGCACACGCAGGCGCTCGGCCGGCAGGAACCCGGCCAGGTATTCCGACAGCACGCCCAGGCCTTCCTGCAGCGGGTCGTAATGCGCAAGGCCGACCTCCAGCTGCGTCAGCGCCTGGCGACCGCCGTTGTGCCGCGTGACCAGGTGCGTGCCGACCTCGTGCTGCACCAGCGGTTGCACGCGCGCCATCGGCAGGCGGATGTCGTCGTCGATGTAGAGCCGGCCGTGCGACACCATCATCAGCGAGCTCATGTCCGGGTCGACCACCACCTCGGCGCTGAAGCCGGGCACGCGCTCGCGATACCACGCCAGGTCGTCATGCACGGCGGCCAGCACCTCGTCGATGCCGGCGTCGTGCTCCAGCGGCGGCGCGCATTCGGTGGATTCGAGGATCTCGCGCGCCACGGCCTTCAGGCCCGGCTCGACGCCGCCGAACAGGTCGATGCTCGCGTTGACGAAGCCGTCGGTGCCGCGCAGCCGGACCAGCTCGATCTGCCGGTCCAGTTCACGCTGCTTCTCGGCCAGCAGGCCCTGCAGCAGCGGCGACTCGATCTCCTCCACGGGCAGCGCCAGCAGGGCCTCGCGGGCGTCGTGCAGATCGGTGCCCAGCGGGTGGTACTCGAGCGGCGGCACGTGGCGTCGGCCGCTGGCCTCGAACGCGTCCCAGAGCGCATCGTTGTGGATGGGCGACAGCGCCGTCAGCCAGTCGACCTTGGCGTCCAGGTCCACCAGCGCACGGTCGACCTTCGCGGCAATCGGCGGCAACGTCCGCGTGCCGCGCTGGGCTTCAGCCGTCGCCGTCATGTCGACAGCTCCGGGCGCGCCGCCGCTACCGCCGCGCGCAGCCCGTCACGCATGTCGTAGAGCGCGCCAATGTCGGCCTGCCCGCTCCATTCGTCCATGAAGACCTTCTTGTACTCCAGCGAAATCGCGCAAACCGCGTCGCCATAGGTCGCATACAGCCATTCCGGGAAATGTCCGCCGCCGTCGTAGCGCACGTTGTTGCGCACGTCGGGGGTGCGGCCCTGCAATGGCACCGAGCGCAAGGCTTCGCTGAAGCGCTCGAGCAGGCGTCCATGGCGGCCGTGGTCCAGCGTGGTGACACCCAGGTCGATCTCGGGGTTGCCCTCGACATCCGCGGGCTCGGCGTCGGCGCCATCGCGCCGGTGGTTGTAGCTGTGGATGTCCAGCACCAGCACCTGGCCGAAGCGGTCGATCGCCGCGTCCATCAGGCGGCGGACCATGGCGTAGAAGCGGTCGTGGTAGGCCAGCGAACGTTCGATCTCGGTATCCGGCAGGCTCTCGTCCCAGACCTGGATGCCCCAGGTATTGGCCGGGTCGCGGGAGATCGCCAGCTCGCGCGGACGGTTGAGATCCGCCTCGAAACGCGACGCCCGCACGCGCAACTGCACGTCGCCGACCGATGTCAGTACACCGGTGAGCGGGTCTTCGTCGCGGCGTCGGGTGGCCGTATCGATGGCCAGGTAGGGCTGGAGCCCCGGGCGCATGCCGTGGCCGTCATGGACGGCCGTTGCGATGACCGGGCCGTCGCCGAGGGACAGTTCCCACTCGCGGCATTCGGCGACAAGGCCGGGCACACGGTGGAGCGGCGGCGCGCTAGTTGAAGGGTTGGAGGTGGAAACGTCTGGAACGACTGCTGATCGGGTCATGCGCTCGATCCGCCCGGGGGGCGGCGACTTCGAATGAGCGCTGATCCTCACACCGCCGCGGTCATCTGCGCGTGACAGCACCCGGCCGCGCTGAACGCCGGATTCAGCACGCATTCGCGCACGGCAACCGGCTCGGCACGGGCGCCGACCGGCATGGATGCTGAAGCGCTGGCGACGCGATGCATCGCATCACCCGGCCGCATGCCAGAATCCGCCCCGCTCGATCCCCACGCGCGCCCAGCCATGTCCGACGCCCAGCCCCTGACGTTGTCCCGCACCGTGCATCGCTGGCGGCAAAGCCTGTCGCGCGGGCTGCTGGACCGCCTGCTGCCGCACGCCTCGGCGGCCAGCGACGAGCCGCTACCCCCAACCGGGATCCACCGGATCCTGGTGGTCAAGGTCAGCCACACCCTCGGCAATACGCTCCTCGTGACGCCCCTGCTGCGCGAGCTGGAAACGGCGTACCCGGGCGCCGAGGTCGACGTGGTGACACGCAGCCCGGTGGGTGCGCAGGTGTTTGCAGGGTTCCCGGGCTTGGGCACGGTGCACGTGCTGCCGCGCCACGCCTTCCGTGAGCCACTGAGGTGGCTGCGTCAGGTGCGGACGATGCGCCGCGCCGGCTACGACCTGGCGATCGATGTCGACCCGCGTTCGCAGACCGGGCGCGCGCTTGTGAACCTGGTACGACCCCGCCACTCGCTCGGCTTCATGGGGTCGGCCAAGCAGTCGCGCGTGAACCATGGCATCGAGGTGCCCGTTTCACCGCGCGGTGTCGGCGCGCTGCCGGTCTACCTGTTGCGCCGCGCGCGCCGGGATGCCGATTACGGCCGCTACCCGGCGCCGCAGCTGCGCCTGTCCCCGACCGAGCGCGAGGCCGGGCGGCAACGGCTGGCCGCGGTACTGGCGCACAGCCCGCAGGCCCGGGTGCCGACCGCGGATGCGGCGGTGCCGCCGGTGATCGGCGTCTTCGCCAATGCCACCGGCGCGAAGTGCCTGCCGCAGGAGTGGTGGATACGTTTCCTCGGCGTGCTGGAGCCGGCCTGCGCCGACCACGCGATCGTCGAGCTGCTGCCTGCGTTCGGGCGATCGATGCTGGAGGACCGCTACCCGACTTTCTTTTCCAGCGACATCCGCGGCCTGGCGGCGGTGCAGAGCGCACTGGCGCTGCACGTCAGCGCCGACTGCGGCGTGATGCACTTGGCCGACGCCGCGGGCGTACCCACGGTCGGCCTGTTCGACGGGACCGATCCGGGCGAATGGGCCCCGGGCGGGGAGCGCGGCGCCCACGTCGCCATCGCCGGGCGCACGCCCGAAGCGGTGGCTGGCGAGGTGATCGCGCTCCTGCGCGGGAGCGATGCACTGCCCTGACAACCGGGCACTGGCTGAACGCATCAGCCGGCGCATGCGCGATGACGCCGCTTTCACACGGCCCACGCGGGTCACGTTGCTAGCGTCATCGGGTCAACCCGCCCGGAGAATGCCGCCATGAACCGCCTGACGATGACCCGTACCACCGCCGTACGCCTGTTGTTGGGTCTGGTTGCCGCGGCCCTTCTGGCCGCCTGCGCCATGGGCCCGCGCGTGCGCACCGATTTCGATCCGCAGGCCGACTTCACGCAGTACCGCAGTTATGCGTTCTATGAGCCGCTGGCGATGGAGCAGTCCGGCTACACCAGCTACCTGACGCAGCGGATCAAGACGGCGATCCGTCGCGAGATGGACGCACGCGGCTACCGCTTCGACGAAAGCAATCCCGACCTTCGGGTCAACTTCCAGGGCGTGATCCGCGAGCGCACCGACGTCTACAGCGTGCCGCGAAGCGATGTCGGGTTCTTCTACAGCTACCGCGCGCGCGCCTACGTCGCGGTGCCGGTCTGGTACGACGAAGCGCAGGTCAGCCGCTACACCGAGGGCACGCTGACGGTCGACCTGGTCGATGCCGACCGCAACCACCTGGTCTGGACCGGCGATGCCATCGGCCGCGTCACCCAGCGCACGCCGGCCGAGCGCGCGGATGAGGCGGACTGTGCGATCGCGGCCATCTTCGAGCGCTATCCGTATGGCCCTGTTCCGACCGGACCTGCCCCGGCCGATGGCTGATCGCACTTCTTACCGGGTCGCATGAGCGGCCAGGACGGCATCACGACGCGCCTGCAGTGGCTCTGGCTGCAGGCGCGTCGTCGTCTCTGGTTCCGGGCCACCGCCTTCTCGGCACTGGCGGTCGCCACCGCGCTGGTGGCGATCGTCGCCGAGCGCTACATCCCGTGGGAGCTGTCGGACCGGATCGGCGCCGAGGCGGTCAGCAGCCTGCTCAACATCATTGCCGCCAGCATGCTGTCGGTGACCATCTTCTCGCTGAGCACGCTGGTCGCGGCGCTGGCATCGGCCACCAGCAACGTCACACCCCGCGCGACACGGCTGCTGGCCGAGGACACGCGTGCCCAAAACGCGCTGGCGACCTTCATCGGCTCGTTCCTCTTCAGCCTGGTCGGCATCATCGGCGTGCACGCAGGGCTCTACGGCCAACGCGGGCGCGTCGTGCTGTACGTGGTCACGCTGTTCGTGATCGTCGTGATCGTCGCCACCCTGCTGCGCTGGATCGACCACGTTTCCCGCCTTGGCCGGGTCGGCGAAACCGCCGACCGGGTCGAGGACACCGCGACCCGCGCATTGCGCGACCGGCACGTGCGCCCCTTCCTTGGCGGCCGCCCGTTCCCCGAGCCGCTAGAGCCGCCAAAGGGTGCGCATCCGGTGCCTTCGGACCGCTTCGGCTACGTGCAGCATGTCGACATGCGGGCGCTGCAGGAGTGGGCGTCGGGCGCCGGCGCCAGCGTGCTGGTGGCCTCGCCGCCGGGCACCTACGTCGATGCCCGGTGGCCGTTGGCGTGGATCGACGGGAGCATCGGGAATGATGGCGAAGAGGCCGTGCGCGACGCGTTCTCCGTCGGTGACATGCGGTCCTTCGACCAGGACCCGCGCTTCGGGCTTTCGGTGCTGACGGAGATCGCTTCGCGCGCACTGTCGCCGGCCGTCAACGACCCGGGCACCGCCATCGACATCCTCGGGCGCGCCACGCGGTCCCTGGCGACGTGGGCGGCACCGACGCCCGCCGAAGCCCAGGAAACGCCCTACCCCAACGTCCGCGTACCGGGGATCCTCGTCGACGACCTGTTCGAGGACGTGTTCGTGCCGATCGCACGCGACGGCGCCACGCTGGTGGAGGTCGCGCTGCGCGTGCAGAAGTCGCTGGAAAGCCTGGCGGGTACCGGCGACGCGCGTTACATCGCAGCCGCGGTGCGCCAGTCGGACATGGCGCTGGCGCGTGCCGAACACGCGCTGGTACTGGAGTACGACCGCGAGCGCATCCGCGAGGCCGCAGCCCGCGTGCGGGCACTGGCGGACGAACCCGCGGGTCAGCCTCCGACCTGAGCGCGCGCCCAGGCCACGATCTGGGAGTGCGACATCGCACCGGACTGGCGCGCCACCTCGCGCCCCGCCTTCAACAGCACCAGCGTGGGGATGCTGCGGATGCCGAAGCGGCCGCCCAGCTCCGGCACGGACTCGGTATCGACCTTGACCAGGCGCATTCGCGGCTCGAGGGCGGAGGCGGCGCGCTGGAAGTCCGGCGCCATCGCCTGGCACGGCGCGCACCACGGCGCCCAGAAGTCCACCAGCACGGGCAGGTCGCCGCGCATGGCGACCTTCTCGAACAGCGCCGCGTCCAGCGGTGCAGCCACGCCCTCGAACAGCCACAGGTGGCAGCGACCGCACGATGGCGATGAGGCCAGGCGGGCTTCGGGCACGCGGTTCACGGTGCCGCAGTGCGGGCAAGGCACCTCGAGGGTGGGTTCGGTCATGGGTGCGCTCCGGTTGCAGAGCCCGAGCATGCGCGCCGGCAGGTCAAGGCGGCATTGACGCGTCCGTCGGGGTGGCCCCGGCCAGGCACCACAGGTCGGCGACAAAGCCGCGGTACGCCGCTTCACGCGCGGCGCCGGCCGGCTGCCGGAGCACCCAAGCCGGATGCACCGTGGCCAGCACGCGGATCCCGTCCTCCAGTGCCTGCCACCGGCCGCGCCCGTCCATCAGGCCGAACCCTGGTCCCAGAACCGCACGCGCCGCGGTGGCGCCCAGGCACACGATCACGCCTGGGTGTACCGCGCGGATTTCTTCGCGCAGCCAAGGCCCGCACGCATGCTGCTCGCTGGCGGCCGGGTTGCGGTGCAGGCGCCGCTTGCCGCGCAACTCGAACTTGAAATGCTTCACGGCATTGGTCAGGTAGAGCGTGTCCCGGTCGATACCCAGTTCCTGCAGCGCACGGTCCAGCAGCCGTCCTGCCGGGCCGACGAAGGGGCGCCCGCTGAGGTCCTCCTCGTCGCCCGGTTGCTCGCCCACCACCATGACGCGCGCATCGGAGGGTCCCTCTCCCCACACCGTCTGCGTGGCCGGCTGCCAGAGCGGACAGGCACGGCAGGCGCGCGCGGCAGCTTCGATACCGGGCAATCCCTGATCGACGGTGGCGAAAGCCGCTTGATCGCCGGCGGCCTGCGCCAGCGCGCCACGCACCATCGCCGGCTTGCGCGGCGCCTGCGCATCGCGCTCGGCCATCTCGCGCACGCGGACGCCGGCATCGCGGATCAGCGTCGGCAACCGGTGCGTTTCGGGCAGGTGCTTCCAGTACTTCTGCGGCATCTCCTGCCGCATCATCCGCGGGTTGAGGCGCGCGGGATTGAAGATATGCGCGTAATACGTCTGCCACAGCGCCTCCTGCGCGTCCTCGCCCGGCGCGTCGGCCGGCGTCGCTCCGGCGCCGAACGCGAGCGCCTGCCCGTCCCACGCCACGCTGCGGTACGGCGTCAGGATCGCCCAGCGCATGCCGGCGAACCGGCGGGCGAAGAACGGCGCGACGACGTCGACGATGCGGTGCTCGGGCTCGAACCACGCCACGAAGCGCTCGTCGGCGCCGGGCAACGCGCGGAAACGCACGAACGCCTTCATCTTGTGCATGTCGCGACGCACCGCCTTCTCAAGCTGGTGCGCACGCTGCACATCGGCATCCAGCGGATTGGAAAGCAGCACGGGCTCGCCATTCGCCAACCGCCAGGTGAGGCGGTACAGCAGTGCATGCCGCTGGGGGTCGCGATGCGCCAGCACGCGTTCGGCCAGGGCCAGCAGCGCGCGAGGCACGCGGGCGTTCGCCCGGCCCGGGTCCGCTCCCGGCAGCGACGCACCGAGCAACGAAGGCCGGTCCGCGTCGTCCCAGTCCAGCGCGTCGGGCGGCACGCCGGCATGCAGCGCATCACGCGCCGCATCGCGCCATGCGTCCAGCGACCACGCCGGCACCACGGTCATGCGATACACGCGGTCACCTCGCCCGGTGCGTGCCGTGCATCATCCGAACAGCCCCGCCTGCCGCGGCGGCGGTGCCAGTTGCGCGCGCAGGCGGTCGGGCCGGTCCAGCTCGCCACGCGGATGGTGGTCGGCGACCTGCACGAACGGCAGCAGCTTGCGCAGCGGCGAGCGCAGTCGCGCGAGGTCGTCCAGCCGCAGCGCGCCGTGCCGACGCGCGGCGAGGATTCGCTTGACGTTGCGGGTGCCCAGCCCCGGCACGCGCAGCAGGCGCTCTTTCGGCGCGGTGTTGAGGTCGACCGGGAAGCACTCGGGGTGCCGCAGCGCCCACGCCAGCTTCGGGTCCACCTCCAGGTCCAGCATCGACGTACCTGCCGGCGTGCGCGGCGCGATCTCGTCCACCTCGAACCCGTAGAACCGCAACAGCCAGTCGGCCTGGTAGAGCCGGTGTTCGCGCACCAGCGGCGGCGCCTTCAGCGGCAGCACCTTCGACGCATCCGGGATCGGACTGAAGGCGGAGTAGTAGACGCGCCGCAGCCGGTAGTTGCCATAGAGGTCGACGCTGGCATCCAGTACGTCGCGGTCGTCAGCGCCGTCGGCCCCCACGATCATCTGCGTGCTCTGCCCTGCCGGCGCGAAGCGCGGAGGCTTGGCGCGCGTCGGCGTCTTCGCCCGTCGTGCGTCCTTCGACTCGTCGATGCGCCACCGCAGCTGCCCCATGGCGCCGCGAATGCCGCGCGCGCTCTTCTCCGGCGCCAACGCACCCAGTCCGGTTTCCGTGGGCAGCTCGACGTTGATGCTGAGGCGGTCGGCATACCGCCCCGCGGCGGCCAGCAGTTCCGGTGAAGCCTCCGGGATCGTCTTGAGGTGGATGTAGCCGCGGAACTGGTGATCCTCGCGCAGGCAACGCGCGACCTCGACCAGCTGCTCCATGGTGTAGTCGCCGCTGCGGATGATGCCGCTGGAGAGAAACAGGCCCTCGATGTAGTTGCGCTTGTAGAAGCCCAGCGTCAGCCGCACCACCTCGTCGGTGGCGAAGCGCGCGCGGCGCACGTTGCTCGACACGCGGTTGACGCAGTACGCGCAGTCGTAGATGCAGAAATTGGTCAGCAGGATCTTCAGCAGCGACACGCAGCGGCCGTCCGGCGTGTAGCTGTGGCAGATGCCCATGCCCTCGGTGCTGCCCACGCCCCCGCCCTTGCCGAGCGAGTGCCGCTTGCCCGCGCCGCTGGAGGCGCAGGACGCGTCGTACTTGGCCGCGTCGGCCAGGATGGACAGCTTTTCGAGGGTGTTCATGGCCGCCACGCGCATCCGGCAGGCCAGTCTCCTGTCCCCCGTCTCACCCGGTGAGACGGAAGTGCCTCGCGAAATTCAGCTTGTTCAGCTGACGCGCCGGCCCCGCTCAGACGAACGCGGCGAAGTCCTCGAGCGCCAGCCGTTCGATCGCAGGCACGCGGCAACCCTCGGCCGCGTGCCCAACGACCAGCAACAGGTACGGCATCTCGTTGCGCGGCCGGTCCAGCAGTTCGTTGAGGAAACCCATCGGGCTGGGCGTGTGCGTCAGCGTCGCCAGGCCGGCGTGATGCAGCGCGGCGATCAGCAGCCCGGTGGCGATGCCCACCGACTCGTGCGGGTAGTACCGCTTCTGCTTGCCCCCTGCGGCGTCAAAGCCGAAGCGCTCGTAGAACACCGCGATCAACCAAGGCGCGGTTTCCAGGAACGGCTTGTCGGCGTCGGTACCCAGGGGCGCGAGCGCATCCAGCCACTCCTCCGGTGCGCGCCGCTGGTAGAAGGTGCGCTCCTCGGCTTCGGCGGCCTCGCGGATCCGCCGCCTGGTGCCGGGGTCGGACACGGCGACGAACCGCCACGGCTGCTGGTTGGCGCCGCTGGGCGCGGTGCCCGCCGCACGCAGGCAGGCCTCGATGACCGCACGCGGCACCGGCGTGGCGGCGAAGTCGCGCACGGTGCGGCGCCGCGCCATGCGTTCGGCGAACTCCATCGCCCGCCGCAGGCGCGTGGCGTCGTCCATCGGCTCGGCGGCAGGCAGTGGGACGGTGGCGATCGGCTTCATGGCGG
>Ga0208375_1003868_pt1 | contig 12267 bp, 12 predicted proteins | sample RifOxyD1_FD_184038 | JGI IMG/M metagenome (GOLD analysis project Ga0208375, IMG submission 184038) | Soil microbial communities from Rifle, Colorado - Rifle Oxygen_injection D1 (SPAdes) | ecosystem: Environmental > Terrestrial > Deep subsurface > Rock core/Sediment | place: Rifle, Colorado... | reverse complement strand
AAAGCCGAAGAGCATCAAAGCGAAGTAGACCTGCCTGAATATGAAGAGTTCTGGAACAGTGCCGAGAAAAAGGGTTACAGTGGTACCGCAATATTTACCAAAACGAAACCTATCTCAATAGTTCTAGACATCCCAGAAAAAATCGCCAAGAAGTACGTCTTGAAAGATAAATACGGCGACCTAAACAAAGAAGGACGAGTTATTGCCGCTGAATTCAAAAACTTTTACATAGTGTCGGTATACACTCCGAATGCTAAACCAGACTTGTCTCGCCTAGAGATGCGCTACAAACATTGGGATCCCGCATTTTTGGCCTATGTAAAAGAATTAGAAAAAAGTAAACCGGTAATATTCTGCGGGGATTTGAACGTTGCCCACACCCCGGAAGACCTTACCAACCCGAAAGCAAACGAGGGCGAACATGGCTACACCAAAGAAGAACGCGAAGGTATCGATAAAATAATTTCTGCCGGATTCGTGGATACTTTCCGCATGTTTGAAAAATCCGGTGGACACTATACCTGGTGGAGTAATTGGAGCAACGCCCGCGCCAGGAATGTCGGTTGGCGTATAGATTACTTTTTCGTAAGTGAAAAATTAAAATCAAAAATAAAAAAAGCCCAAATCCTCCCTGAAGTCATGGGTTCCGACCACTGCCCTATCTTGATTGAGATTTAGTGTTAGCAGAGTATCTGCTTTCTAATACAAAAATTCTTCTTGAACAGTTTCTTTAACTTTTCTGCTTTGGCTTTGTTTCTAGATATCACTAGTTTTGTTTTACCCTTTTGATTTATTATTCCTTGCAGACTCTCGAAAGCTTCGGCGCCAAAAACTCTACTCTCTATATAAAACTTATCGATATCTTCAGACACTTTTTTATCAATCCATACCTCTATCAAAAAGTCACCGAAAATGTTTAAATAAAAATTATCTTTCTGAAAAAGTCTTTTTGTATTCATGTGGTATTGCAAAACGTCTCCATCAAATTCTTTTGCAACTAACTTATCCAGCACGGTATTATCTGAAACAGTTACAAGCAACTGCTGATTACTTTTCTTTATCAAATCAAAGAACGACCTCTCGGTATCGTACCTAGCTAATAGGAACCATTCATGAGGATTGTAGAAATATATTGGCTCGTCGCTTTTCATCACCTGCGACAAAATACTGCAAGCATGAATCCAGAAAGCATCCGTGAACCGCGGGTTCGAAAAGTTGTAAGAAATTTTATCTCCGTCACTTAAACTTAGGAAATCCTCCCCAGTGTGAACACCTCCTGCGTAGTTGCGTCGCGCGAGGTTGAAGTACTCGGACATTTTATTTATCCAAATTTGAGAAAGCGAGACCCTCTTTGCATGCAGGACTACCACTTCTTGGCTTTTTAAGTTCCGAAGAACTTTATATACCGCCTGTTTGGTCGTGCTGGGTCGCACTTTCTGAATTTTATGTATCAACTGAACCCCGTTTTGTGGCCCCTTTTGTAGGCTAAGTAGAATCAGGTCTTCTAAGTTTGTCGCTCTGTGCAGCATGAAAAAACTTTAACATCAGTGGCACGAAAAGTAAACTAATAGATTACTTTTTATATATATATTCTTTGTTTTATATTAAAATATTTGTAAAAAGTTAATATAAATTATATGATTAAAGTAAGTTTCAAAAACCTAGCTCCTGGTTTAATCCGCCAAAGGATAATCGTTGAAGCTGTGACGGATCATTTGGTAACTCCCAAAGAAATGAAAGACTACTTACTAAAACTTTCCGAAGTTGTTGGCATGCGGCCGCTTTCAAAACCTTTCGCCTATTCTGCTGAAGACATGGGCTACGGTGGCTGGATCCACTGGGTAACCTCAGGCACCCACATATATTCCTACCCTGCTTCAGTGACTGGCGGTGTAGGAAACTTACTTACGATAGACGCCTACACCTGCAAACCATTTTCTCCAGAGAAGATGGTGGTGTTCACAGAAAAATATTTTAAGGCTAAAAAAATTGTTTGGAAGGAAGTTTAAATATTTTTCGTAGTGTTGTGAATCCTAGCATATGCTGAAATCTACAGCCACACTAAACCCACAAGAACCCCCATTAGTTGATAACTTGAGCATTTTATAATTGTGATATAATTTATCCATGCAACATGGAAGATTAAATGAATTAGCTGACGGGATATTTGCCATTGTTATGACTTTACTCGTTTTCGAGATGCGGATGCCGAATCTGCCACCAGATGTGACCAACGGGATGCTACTGCAATACCTGCGTCCACTACTCCCTGCCCTAGGTAGTTACGTGCTTACTTTTACTTTACTTTTTACCTACTGGAAGGCCCATCATTTTTTCATTTCAGTCTATGCCAAGAACCTGGACTCCAGGCTCATAAACATCAATGTATTATTCCTGATGCTGGTTGCGCTAGTACCATTTAGTTCTACTTTGCTTTCTCGATACAGTGAAAACCAGGCAGCCATCAGTATCTTTGGAATTCACATCATCTTAGTTGGCCTTAGTCTATACTGGATGCGCCGATACGTGCTTTTCTCTCCGCATATAAAAAACCCGGACATTACCCAACACGAAATAATGGGCTCGACTGTTCGAACCTTGGTTCCTGTGCTATTCGCGGCGATAGCCATCCCCCTTTCCTTCTGGCACCCTGGGGTTTCAGTATTCTTGTTTACCTTGGCTGTTATATTCAACCTTACTCACTGGAGTACTGTATTTTTCGAGAAAATTTTCTTTCGAAAATAAATAAGAGCCCTTACTCAGGCAACGAATCCCATAAAATTTCAAAAATCTCTTTCTGAGACTCTATTGTGTCTCTGTTTTCAATAACTATCGCAGAAATCGGATCTCGTAAATTAAAAATAATCACTTTCTGAGGAACAATGAATATATCTACAGAGAGTTTCGTTTTCTCGGATAATATTTTTACTTCATGGTTCATTTGTCGCGAATGTTGCTTCATATACCTCGCTCGCTCGGAACTGGTCGCGATCAACCTCGCTTTTTTTATTTTCTTTATTCTTCTTTCTAAAAAGTCATCAAAGAACTTTCGGTCTGATTCGAAAAATGACTCTAAATTACTTATGACCAAGTAGAAATCATTTGGATGCACATTTTCCAGGATGTCGTTGTAAATATTTTTTATTCCTTCCATGCCTTCGTAATATTGGATTGTGCTTTCGCCACCCTTTAGATTGTAAAGCGCAGAAAGTTCTGGAAGCACTTTTTTTAAAGATATTCGTTTAGTTTCCAGCATCATCTCAAGGTTGTCAGGATGCTCTGCGACGAAGACTTGCTTGAAACCTCTCGGCTCAGTGTGCATCAGTCCCTTCTTTTTGAGTATTTCTATCACCGAATACACAGTAGTCCTCCTGATGCCAGAGGCTTTTGCGATTTTTAATATGGTCGTGGGGCCCAAAGATAGGCCTTTTAGATATACTCTGGCCTCGTTCTCAGTGAGTCCTAAATCTAACAAAAGTTTTTCTATTTGATCAGTTTTCATGTTTTTAGTTAAAAGTGTCGGAATAAAAAGACAACATTCATAGCTTACTATGAAAGGTTAAAAGTCGCAAATCCAGTATAATGTCAGACACATATGACATATATTGACTTTTCAGGTAACATGATGTGTAGTAAACATTCTTTCACAACTTTCACAAACAAAACTAGACTGAATTATGAAAAAGTCACTCGTTATCATCGCTTTCTTTGCACTTACAACAAATGCAACCTACGCCCAAATCCAAAAGATTTCAATAGGGATAATGCTTCCCGCAACAGCAACTATGGGTTTCCCTGTCCAAGAAAAGCCATTCAAAACCGGATTCGGTGTAACTCCAAGCTTCAATGTCTTCATGGACAGACTCCACACCCACCTGATGTATGATTGTTCAGGAAATAACGCACAAGCTTTGGTTGGATATGTCTTCGCTGACAAATACGACGTGTATCTTTTTGGATCAAAAAACCTAAACTCCCGAGGCAATTACCTGGGTTTGGGTATAGAGAAAGCTATTGTTGTAAACAAGAACTTTGCCATTGTTGGGTATGTCGAAACTGATCTGAGGATTAAAAGTTTGACGATCGGAGCCACACTGCTTCCGCAGTTAGTACTGAGGTAAGAAAGATAATGTAATTTTTCGAAGGATTCTTTCCCCATAGGTCGGACCTATGGGGAATTTTTTTAAAAAATTCTTAACCAACAATCTAAATCAAATTTTTATGGAATATAAAATGATTTTTGGGTGGCTGTCGGTCGTAATTGGAATCGTCAGCTATTTTCCGTACTACAGAAATATTTTTCTAAACAAAACAAAACCCCACGCTTTCTCATGGTTAATATTCGCCATTCTTTCATTTGTAGGATTTGCTGCTCAAATTACAGAAGGAGGTGGTGCGGGGGTGTGGGTTACCGGAATAAGTGGGATCATGTGTGTCGGCGTTTTCGTTATTGCTATATACAAAGGTACGAAAAACTTTGTATTTATTGATAAAGTTTTCCTTGCCGTTGCTTTGCTTACATTAATACCGTGGTGGCTAACAAAAGACCCCATTATTTCAGTAATTCTTGTATCTTTAATTGATGTTCTTGGCTTTATCCCGACAATTAGGCACGGTTACTTGTATCCCTACGAAGAAACTCTTTCAACCTTTGTTTTAAGTTCCATTAAATTTGTTTTTGGCATTATCGCACTGGAAACATACACACTTTCAACTTTTATGTATCCAGCATCCATCGCAATAATAACTGGAGTGTTTTGTGTTCTCTTAATACATAGACGAACAATTCTAAAAGCCCCGCAGTAATGTGGGGCTAATTTAATTTTTATTCACTTCGCGGTTTCTCAGTTACAGCTGCTCGAAGATATAATCTTCCACAAATTCAAAACTGTGCCAGCGCTCTATGACGGGTCTAGATACATATACCCTTTTATTATTTATGTTCACCTCTTCTATCGGGGCCTTTTTACCGTCCATGGGTTCTAGCAACCATTTACGTATATCCTCTTTGGGTATGCCTGTTTTGTGACTTGTTTCATTTAATAAAGATTCAAAAACTTCCACCGGACAATACCCATCTAATCTTGTCCTCGCCATAAGCACTTTCTTCATATCATACACATGATGGTTACCAGGATTGTGCGCAGTGTCATTTGTATTGTCAGGGGTAACAACCATCATCTCGAACTGACGAACGTTTTGGGAAGTGTCCTCTGATACTAGAGACCTATTTGGTACCCGACCCTTGATAACCAAAGCAGAAAAAGATCCTGCGGAAACCTGATTTGGAATAGGACTATTTATAATGGCGAGATTTTGTTTTGCAGAATCTTTTCTTATTACTTCTTCTACTTTTTGAATTTGTTCCTCAGAAAAAAAACTTCTGTTTTCTATTGAAAGTTCACGTGCGTGCATAGACATCAACAACCAATTAGACAAAATCGGCACTAGGTCAACCGCCTTTTCTCTGTCGACTATTATCCTAGCTGCCACGCCGTCTTCGAGTGCTTTTTTTGCATTCGCTTCGGGACGGTTCAGGAACCGTAGCATTAACTTCCAAAAGTCTTTACTTCGCATTTCGACTGTACCAGTGACAAAGGAACTGTCTTGAATAAAGAAATCTTGCGCCCCTTCTTTTTTACCACTTACTGTTAGCGGAGCATAGAAATTCTCTCCGGCCTCACTGGTCATCTGTGTACCAAAACTTTTTGTTAAATCTCTCAGCAGTTCTGCATCGTTTTTCAACACCTCATAAGCTATATGGGTGGCTTTCGCAAGCCTACAATATGCAACACTGTTATCTAGACCTTTGGTTTTGGCAGAAGCATTTTTAACCATTTTAGTACCTTCCAACAAATCAAAAACTTCTTTTTTATTATTCAACTCTTTGGGGCCGAATTCTAATTCTCGGTCCGAGTATTTCAACATCTGACGCAAGAAATCTTTCCCCATTGAAAAAGCTTGGTTCAGTTTTCTATAAGTTTCTTTGTCGTCACTTTTTATCTTGTCTGGTGAAATATTTAACGTTTTACTTATCCAACCCAGAAATTCTTTTTCTGCCGCTTCAGGATTCAATCCATTGAAGTCCAAAGCTGTCGGGCGGTTCTTTGTATCTATACTGTCAAAGTATCCCCCCAGTAATCCTTGGAGCATTTTACACCTTCTATCAAACACCTCAGTGTTTTCTTTTTTTATTTGTTTCTCTTTAAATTTTTCTCCGAATGCCATATGCCTGATTATACACCTAAAAAACAATATCTCCCCACAGGTCCGACCTGTGGGGAATTTTTAATTTGATATTTCTTTATCAAGTCTTTTAGCCTCCGCCCATGCTAGCTCGTAGATCTTTTTCATTGCATCAGCTATCTCCGCACTTTCAATAATTATTCCAAGTTTTTCTTTCCAAGATGCAATCATTACTTTGTTATCGTAAATATTTATCTCCGGAATAAAACTAAACTGACCCTCAGGTACAAGCGCCGACTCTCTAGACTCATCTTTATCTTTACTTACTCTTTCAGTACCCTTCTCATTCATAGGTATTATCGCCCGAATCGATATACCTTTTTTAGTTCTTCTTTTATAATAATCAGGAAAATAATTTGGAAGCGCATCATGCATCTCGTTCACGTTTGCATAGGCGCGGATTTGTTCATTTGCTGTGAGAGTATCTTCATAGACTCTCTCAAGTCCCTCTTTGCCTTCATAAAAAGATATTTTTGGTCTTCCAGAAACATTGTGCATGGACTTAAGTTCCGGAATTATTTTCTTCGCCTCATTTATATAAACTTGATCTTCTTCAATTTTTTTTATGAGCATTTTTTCTATCTGGTCTGGCGACTCTGCAAGATATTCTTGCTTTGGTTCCTTGCCAGATACTTTTACTAGACCCTTTAACTCCAATGAAGCTAACACGTGGTATCCGCTCGGGCGGTTTATTCCTGCTTTTCTGGAAATTTGAGCAACTGTGCCTTTTCCTAGTTCTAAAAGAGCGAGATATACACAGGTCTCTTTTTCTGAAAACCCAATATATTCTAAAGTTTTTAGTAAATTCAAATTCTTACTTTTCATATTTTATATAGTAACAAAAAGCCTAATAACTTGTCAATACTTATCAACATAATTTTACATATGATATTTTGACATTGATATATAAGACTATTTCGAATTAATTCTGACATTAAGTATTGACAATAATAAATAAAGTGTTATATTTTAGAAAAATCAGTTCACTTTAAAAACTTAAAAGTCATGAACAAACAACATTTCATGGGTATCTTATTGATCCTAGGCATCTTGGGAGCTTGGATGTTAATCATTACCGGTTACATAAAATTTTTAGACTACGTAGACCCTTTCCCTTGCAAAGAAACATTGGAAAAGATAGAAAGTCTAAAGACAAAGGCCGAATACGAAAAAGACAAACTCAATAAGTTAAAACTTGAGACAGCAATGCACGAAGAACTGCAAAAATATTGCCGATTTTGCAACTGCGAAGAGTAGAAGATCAAAACTTCTTGAATTCCCCACGGGTCGGACCTATGGGGAATTTTTACTTCTTCTCACAAGTATTTTTCTGCTGAAAAATCTAGCGAGCCCTCCTCGCCTCGTTAGGCTCCGGCCTTGCGATCGGGTCCCTTACCCAATCTCACTCCGTGCTTACTATGCAGTTTTTCTATTTCTTGATCTTCTAGTTCTTCTTTGGCTTCCTTTCCCTTCTCCCCGAGTTCTCGCAAGTCTTTGTCTGGAAGTTGTTCGAGTTGAGTGACTTTGTTTTTCAAATATTCAATTTCGTTTTTTGTTGGATCTTCTAGGACTTCTTCAAGTAAAGCATTCAAAACCCAGCCCATTCGGGGTCCTGGTTTCATGTGTAACGTGTTCATCAGGTAGTTACCGTCTATTTTAAGCTGTTTCACAGATATTGGGTCCCTCAAAGCTTGCTCCACCATGGCGAAGTACTTACGCAGACGGTACGGTGCCTCCTTTTTCTTCATGCCTACCCTGTCACACTCCCGGATGTTCATCAGGAGCCAGATGTTTTCTTTACCTACCTTGGTTATTATTCTACGTACCGCAGACAAGGTTATCTGCTCAGTGTCAGAGAAAAACATATGCATTCTCACCAACGTCTCCACAAGCTCGCTTTCTTTCTTGGGGAATTTCAGTCGCTCCATTATTTTCTTGGCCATTCTGGCCCCTACAACCTCGTGGCCGTAGAATGTATAAGCCTTTTTCTCTCCTGGGCGCCTGGTTTTAGGCTTGCCTATATCATGAAACAGCGCTGCCAGCCTTATTTCCAAAGGCCATTTTTTATCCGCGGCGTGTTGCAGAGCCATCAGCAAGTGGTCCCAAACATCATATATGTGCGCGCCACCTTGTTCGCAATTTATTCCCTGCTCAAGTTCTGGGATTATGTTTCTCAATAATCCAAACTTGTGTAACATCATGATTCCAGCGGCAGGAGTTTCTGACATAATTATTTTTTCTAATTCGTCTCGAATCCGCTCTGTGGATATCTTTTTCAACAGCTCACTATTTTTTAAAATACTTTCCGATGTTTCATGTGAAATACTGAACCCCAGCTGGCAGGCGAAACGAACAGCCCGTAACATTCGCAGGGCATCTTCGTTAAACCTCTCGTCAGCTTCCCCAACTGTCCGTAATGTCATGTCCTTTATATCTTCCTGTCCTTTATAGATGTCTGTTAGGTTACCTTTGCTGTCGAGCGCCATGGCATTGACCGTAAAATCACGTCTTTTAAGGTCATCTTCGAGCTTTTGGCTGAACTTAACCTCGTCTGGATGCCTAAAATCACTATATTTTGCTTCAATTCTGTATGGTGTAACCTCTACTATGAGGTATTCTGGTGCTTCCGATGTTATTCGTGAAACATCCCTGAGGTCGGACCTCAAAGGATCCCGAGGTCCGACCTCTAAACCCTTCTTTGTTTCACGTTTAACATCAATATCGTACGTTTCACGTGAAACTATTTCCTTATTGGTTTCATGTGGAACAGGCACGCCTGACTCCGCATCGCTGTGGCGAGGTACGCAAACACCCACAGTACCGAAAGTGTTCTCGTAAACTGTTTTTTCAAAGAGTGGGATTATCTGCTCTGGAGTAGCGTTGGTGGTAATATCCCAGTCCTTCGGTTCACGACCCATGATCAAATCTCTGACTGAACCCCCAACCATGTAGGCCTCGAAGCCGGCATCCTCTAAAACCGATATTACATATGTAACATCGGTTGGAATTTTATCTATTATATTTTTAGTTGATTGCATAAAACCTAAAATCTGTGCACCCGGAGGGACTCGAACCCCCAAAAACGGTTCCGAAGACCGTTGTGATATCCATTTCACCACGGGTGCAGAAAATATTGATAATAAAGAACGCTTATGAATTATACACCTTTCAATGTTTTTTACAACGCCGTTGCAATAATTTATTTCTGATAGTATAATCTAACTTGTTTTATAAAGCGGTTATGGTTTAGTGGTAGAACACGTCCTTGCCAAGGATGAGACGGGAGTTCGATTCTCCCTAGCCGCACATAGTATTTTTTATTTTTATGTCTCTTAGCAAACCCTTGTTTTTCAACAAAACTGTGGAAAACTATGTGTGTATTGTGTATAAAGGACATCATCTGGTGTCTGATAAAATGTGACCTAAATGCTATTCTACTTTGTTAAATAAGGATATTTTGATATTTCGGGCTAAATGTTACAATTTAGTAAAGTGCCAAAGGTATTCACATCTGAGAAACAGAAAATAGGGGAAAAGGGCGAGGAAGTAGCCACAAAGTTTCTCGTGAAACATGGTTTTTCAATTATTGATCGTAATTACACTAAAAAATGGGGTGAGATAGACATTGTGGCTGAGAAAGAGGGGAAATTGCACTTTGTCGAGGTCAAAAGTGTTTCATCCTCCTTCGCTGAACCTACCCGTTCCACAGGCGGGGCTTCGGCGGACAGGCGTGTAACACAAAACAACGTTTCACATGTAACGAATGATGCCTACCGTCCAGAGGATAACATGCACCCATGGAAGCTAAAAAGGCTCTCAAGGACAATTCAAACTTACTTACTGTCCGAACGTGTCCCAGAGGACAAAGAGTGGCAGGTGGACTTGCTGGTTGTCTACCTAAACATGGAAACTCGACAAGCCAGAGTAAAAGTAGTCAGCGACATAATTTTGTGATATACTCGCGAGTAGTTTCAAGGTAAAGCGGGCTTGTTCGCCGTAGCCTTGGCAAAGACGGGCAGTAGTATACCGGTAGTACGAGTGGTTTGGGACCATTTAGACTGGGTTCGATTCCCAGCTGCCCGACAAAATAGAATGAGCTTGGGTAACTTTCTAAAACTAAATAGGGGGAAAGAACAGCCCGTGAAAGCTGAATTAGATGAGTACTCCCTATTGCAGAGAAAGGAAAAAAACGGAACTATAACGGAAGAAGAGTTTTTGACATTGACAAGAATCGAAATAGAAAAAGAACAGAAAGAGAATCCTCCTCTGAAAACACCGCTCCTAGTGAGAGCTGAATTAAAAGATATTCTAAAACTAAAACCTGCAGAAAAAGATGCTGCGCTGGAAGTATTTAAAGACAAGTTGGTCAGACAACAAGAAATCCTGGCAAGATTTCGAGTGTTAGTGGAAAAGCATATCGATACGAATCCAGACATTACTCTCGAGAATTTGCAAAATTTTGTGGAAGAATTTTGTAAAACATACAGACTCATGGGACAACATAAACAAGATGCCATGGAACTGGTGTATTTATTTTTCAGCAGTCGCAAAGCAGCAAAGGACTTGCGTAAACATTTCCCGAGTGACTTCGAGCTAGTAAAAGAGCTTACCGGACTGAACTTTAATGATAAGGAAGCTAAAAAATTTAAAGTGGGTATCGGGTTGATGAACATAGATATATACACAAGCAGAGAAAACGCGAAACGTATTTTTGAAAACTCTATTGATAAAAGGATAACCGAAATAGATTCAGCAGGGTTTAGTGCTTTCGCTTCATATGACAACAATAAGTGGTCGACTAAATACAATGTATACACTGTAAATGATTTAAAAGGATCTGAATATATCAGAATTCACGAAGAAGAACATCAAAAAAATAGGATTCTGCAAGATGTATTTGACTGGCAAACAGAAAAAGCAAACACGTACGACATGTACCATATGTACGAATATGTTGAGGATGAAGAAGAAAAAGAAAAGATTTTAAAAATTTATTTCACTCTTTCTCAGAAAAAAGCATTGGTGCGGGCTAAGGATGAAATATTAGCTATGGCAAAAGATCGTGTTAGTGATTACTTTGAAGATTTCTTTAAAAAAGACTCCGGTTCATACGACTATCTAAGTCATATAAGAGACTTTGAGCCAAAAAAAGGTGACCCCCCTTGGCAAAAGCTATCTGAAAGTATATTAGTTAGGAAATATGAAGAAACAATACTGAAGGCATTGGATGCTTTTGACGAAATCGATAAATACGGCAGTTATAACAGAAATGATGTGATAGCACTTTTTGCACCTATACCCCTGGAAGCCTGGCCAAAGACAGCCAGACGCATTATTGAACAGAAAAAAATGAATTCCAGCGAAGTGGGTTAGGCATTTGAATAATATCAGCAAATTTGGTAGGATTCATTCATTGCGGGATTAGTTAATCGGTATAACAACAGTTTTCCAAACTGTGGTGAGCGGTTCGACTCCGCTATCCCGCACCATAATAGAGCTATACAAAATGACTACTTTACTTAACTAAAGTAGTTAGTGACGCGTATTGAGTTATTAAAAAATAAAAAAAACGCCCTAAAACGATAACGACCCAAACATAAATGTTTGGGTGCGTGGATTAAATTAAAAAAAAGATTGGATGCTAGTTTTGGGTAAACTAGCAAGAAAGAACTTTTCTTAGACTTCTAAGAAAGTGGGTTAGATTTTGAAGAGATCTAAAACTCTTTTTGCTGGCTCGAAGAGCTAGCGACTAAATCTCTTGAAATCAAGAGAAGGGATTATGAGCGGGCGGTCCAAAAAGGAGGACCGCCCGCAAAAAAAGGAGGATTAAGCTGTGAAAACAAAAACTTGTAGCCGGAAGTTTAGCAAATAAGGTCGTAATCCGGTTGGGCCGAGGTTGTGGTGTTTTGGCTGGAAATCCAGCCGATGTCGGGCGCGTCGTTTGCCGTCGTAGTTGATGCGGTCCAGTTCGCGGAGTTCGCCACCGTGTAGTCGAAGATGGTAAGTACCTCCTTCGTTGTC
>Ga0208375_1003866_pt1 | contig 12268 bp, 16 predicted proteins | sample RifOxyD1_FD_184038 | JGI IMG/M metagenome (GOLD analysis project Ga0208375, IMG submission 184038) | Soil microbial communities from Rifle, Colorado - Rifle Oxygen_injection D1 (SPAdes) | ecosystem: Environmental > Terrestrial > Deep subsurface > Rock core/Sediment | place: Rifle, Colorado... | reverse complement strand
AAATAAATTCTCCAGAATGGAAAAGTGGTATGCAAGAATTTGTGGAAAAAATAAAAACAGATAAAAATTTCGCGAAAGAATATGGCAACTTGGGGCCTATTTATGGTTATCAATGGAGAAACTGGCCTGCACCAAATGGAAAACATATAGATCAACTTGCAAACGCAATAGAATTGATTAAAAAAACTCCAGATTCGCGTCGTATTATTGTATCAGCTTGGAATGCAGCCGATATAGAAGAAATGGCAAAAGCCGGACTCCCTCCTTGTCATACTTTATTTCAATTTTATGTAGCTGATGGAAAATTGTCTTGCCAGTTATACCAAAGAAGCTGTGATACATTTCTAGGTATTCCACTCAACATCGCTTCTTATTCTTTACTCACGATGATTATTGCACAAATTTGTGGACTAAAAGTTGGAGAATTCGTCTGGACCGGCGGAGATGTTCATTTGTATTCAAATCACATTGAACAAGCAAAACTTCAACTCACCCGCCGAAATGACATCCGTCCATTACCAAAAATGAAAATAAATCCAAACAAAAACAAAATAGAAGATTTTACAATAGATGACTTTGAATTGATAGATTATAACCCTCATGAGGCCATAAAAGCCCCCATCGCCGTATAAAATATGATTTCAATAATTGTCGCAATTGGTAAAAATAATGAAATTGGAAAAAAGAATGACCTTCTTTGGAATTTACCTGCTGATATGAAACATTTCCGCGAAACTACAAAGAGTCGCACAGTTATAATGGGGCAGAAAACTTTTGAATCTTTGGGAAGGGATAAAGATGGCAAACAAGTGGGTAAACTTCTCCCAAACCGCAGAAATATCATCATAACTCAAGATAATTCATTTAAAAAAGAAGGGGCCGAGGTGGTATATTCCGTTGATGAACTTATGAATCTTCTAGAAAAAACTTCCAAAAAAGACGAAGAAAATTTTATTATCGGTGGAGGAATGATTTATAAATTATTTATAGACAAAGCAGACAAACTATACATAACCAACGTTGACGCATCTTTTCCTGATGCTGAAATATTTTTCCCTCTGATAGACCAAAATAAATGGAAAAAAACAAAAAGCGAAATACATAAAAAAGACACACAAAATAAATACGACATAGAATTTACGGAATATACTAGGATTTAAGGATCCTCATCAGTCTTTATTCTAATGAAAATATCTTTTCCTTCCGGAGTTTTTTCTTTTCTGTATTTTCTTTTTTTATTTATTTCAATTTTTCTAATCAGTTCTTTTTCCAAATCAAAACCAAGAATTTCCGACATCCCAAGAATAAAAATCATAACATCAGCAAATTCTTCCGCCACACCAGGTTGATTCTTATTGTGCTTAGAAAAAGCTTCCGAAAGCTCTTCATATGCTCGGCAAAATTCCGATGCGACATCGATGGTATTGAATCCTTTTTCCACCTTATTCCTCATTATTTCCTTTTGCAGTTTTTTTAAATCTACTGACATAAAATTTTACTGATCTTTATATTGTTCAATTTCTTTATTTATGATGTCTAATTTCACTTTAGCTTGCTTAAAAATCTTTTTTGATTGTTCAGTAGAATGATAATTTTTTAAGGCAACAACACGTTTAATCCCTGCGTTTATAATAGTTTTGGCACAAGTATAACAAGGCACCATTTTGCAATATAAAGTTGCCCCATCTATTACAACTCCGTGACGAGCAGCATTGGCAATAGCATTCAACTCTGCATGAGCTGTTCTAAGGCAATGACGAGAAAAAGTGCCATCTTCATTTATTAGAGTGTGCATTTCGTGACCAATATCATCACAGTGGGCAATGCCTATTGGAGAACCGACGTAACCAGCAGCAAGAATACGCTTGTCTTTAACCAACAAAGCACCAGAACGTCCACGTTCACAAGTGCCTCTTGAGCCAACAAGATCCGTTAATTTTGAAAAATACTCATCCCAAGAAGGTCTTTTGTATTTTACAGACTTTTTAACAACCTTTTTCATTTCTTTAATATACTCCCAAAAAGTGGTAGATACAAGTCTTTTTTGAGATTAATTTTTAATTCTTTTTTATTTATTTTTTTTATAAAATGAACCGGTGCATCAATTATTAAAGCAAGTGGTTGTTGCTCATTCCCCTCTCCCATACAAAATACTGCAGAAGTAGCTAAACTATCTGCCACATCAGTTTTAGACATTTTTAATTTTCTGCCAAAAATATCTTTTTTTCCAATATAATTCTTAACACCCTCGAAACCTGCATAACCAACAGCCATCCCGACAGCCCCAGCACGAAGTGGGAGAAGCCTAGAATCTGTTATTAAAATTCCCAGATTTTTTAGTTGAAAATAGTGCATTAATTTCCTACGTAAAATCTCTGCACTCTTAAAACTGTCTTTTGGTAAAAGAATAAGTTTGCCTTTAGCATTTGATTCATCAATTCCAGCATTTGCCATCACCATACCATCTTTAAAAGCGAGCCAGACAATTTTAGTTTTAATAGTTAAATCACTCTCTTTTTTTATTAACGCAATTTTTTGCTTTTCATTTTTATATAAAGCAGTTCTGCCTTCTGAAAGAGCAACTATTTTTGAGGTCACAACCAAAATAGAATCCTCATTTATTTGTTTTATGTGCTGTAAAATAAAAGAAAACAAATCTTCGTTTTCTTGGAATACTCTAGTTCTAATTGATTTAACTTTCATTATTATTCTCGCCAGGGCGAGCAAGTTTCCCTCGTAATAAATAAATTCCTAAATATGACAATGGTGTATAAAAAATTCCCATCACTACTTTATAAATCCACCATGCGATAATCATTAGCAACATATCATGCCATGAATATCTGCCGGTTCCGACAAATGCTATCAGTATGAAAACGGCGCTATCGAAAAATTGAGACCACACGTTTGATAAGTTAGACCTAAGCCAAAATTTCTTGTCACCAATTTGTTTTTTTAAGAAAAAGAATGAAACAACGTCTTGATATTCAGCTATAATAAAAGCAGCGATAGAAGCTATGGAAAAACGTGCGGAAATTCCAAAGATAGTATTAAAAGATTCTGTTGCCCATGAACTATTTTGGGCCCATGGAACTAAGCCAGATATAAAAGAATAAAAAAGAAAAACAAGTATACTTAAAAGACCAGCAATAACAAAATTGTTGGCCATTTTCTTTCCATAAACCTCACCGATAACATCAGTCATAATAAAAATTATCGGAAAAGAAAAAACTGCCACAGAAAGATGTGTTCCAAAAATGAAAGGCATAGTTTTTAGTCCTAGTGTGTTTGCAGCAAAAAGAGAACTAATATAAAGAGTTAAACAAACAAGAATTTTCTTATAATCCTTTTCAGTTAATGCTTGCATTTTTTATTTTTAACTTAGTCTTTAACTTCAATACCCATTGACCTAGCGCTTCCAGCGATGATGTTGATTGCTCCTTCGTCGTCTTTCGAATTCAAATCTTTCATTTTCTTTTTAGCTATTTCAAGGGCTTGAGCGCGAGTTATCTTTCCAACTTTAGTTTTTGCATTCGTGCCTGAACCTTTTTCTACACCAGCTGCCTTTAAAATAAGTCCAGTCACAGGAGGAGTTTTAACAACGAAATCATAACTGCGATCATCATAAACAGTGATAGAAACACCGACTTTATCTCCAGCCATTTTAGCCGTTGCAGCATTGAACTTGGTGACGAAGTCACCAATGTTTATACCAGCTTGTCCGAGCGCAGGTCCAAGAGGGGGCGCAGGAGTAGCCTTTGCGGCCTGAATTTGTAATTTTATTTTCTTTGTTATTTTCTTTGCCATCCCGGTACTAAAATTTAATTTATAATTATAATTCTTAATCTATACTATTTTCCCCTTTTTGTCTATTTTTTTAAATCTACTGACATTTTATTGATCTTTATAAGCTTCTATATTTTTATCAATAATTTCCAACTTTACTCCAGCTTTTTTAAAAATAGCTTTTGATTGTTTGGTTGCATGATAATCTTTTAAAGATACAAGACGTATAATACCTGCATTTATAATAGCTTTTGCACAAGTATAACAAGGAACCATTTTGCAATAGATAGTTGACCCTTCAACAGGAACTCCAACACGTGCAGCATTAGTTATAGCGTTTAATTCAGCGTGAGCAGTTCTGATGCAATGACGAGACACTGTCCCATCATCTCCTTTTACAGTATGCATTTCGTGTCCAACTTCATCGCAATGTGGAAGACCTGCTGGAGAACCGACATAACCAGTTGAAATTATTCTTTTATCCTTAACAATAAGAGCCCCTGCTCGCCCCCTATCGCATGTTCCGCGAGAACCCATCATTTCTGCCAACTGCAGAAAATATTCATCCCAAGAAGGTCTCTTGTATTTCACGGTCTTTTTAACAGCCTTTTTCATATCTTTAATATACCTCTAAAATATAAAAAAACAAAGTTTTTGATATTTTAAAAACTTTGTTTAGTCTTTTTTCCCAAGCGCTTTTAGAACTTTCAAATACATCGCTTCAACGATTTTCTTTTGAGCTTTGCCAGTAGTCACATAATGATCTAGCCCCGGTGCGGCATTAATTTCAATGATAAAATAACTACAATTTTTGGGATTTTTAGTAATATCCCCTTTTGTGACCATAATATCTACCCCAGCCATTCGTAAACCCATATCACGAGTTAAATTTACGGCAATTTTTTGAAATTCTTTGTGTATAGTATTTGTGACGTCTATAGAATCTCCTCCGGTAGATAAATTCGCATTATCTAAAAGGAAAACTTGATGACCTTTTTCTAAAACACTTTTGAAATTTAAATTCTGTTTATTTAATTTGTCTTTAATTCTTTTATCAGAAAAATCTATTCTAGTATCTCTTTTATTTAAAATAAAATCTTTTTGTTTTTGTTTCAAAAGTAAAAATATAGAACTTTTTCCATCACCAATTACTGAAAGCGGAATACGCTCATAAGCGGAAATGACTTCTCCGTCCAAAACTACAACTCTATAATCATTCCCTGGTAAATATCGCTCAATGATAGCAATCTTGTCACTTTTAAATACCTCTAAAAGTTTAGAACGTATTTCTTTATCATTAAAAGCCACAGAAACTCCGGAACCTTGGCTTTGGCTGTTTGGTTTTACAATCACTGGATATCCCAGACTTTTTGCATATTTTATTCCGGATAAAATTGTGCGTTTACTTTTTATAGCTTTCGCCCAAGAATCTTTAAAAAATGTTTTTCCTTCAGCTATAGGATAACCGAGCTTTTGCATAAAAAACTTTGCATAATCTTTATCTTTAGCAACATCAGCAGAAGCAATGTGATTTAAATCGATAGAATAATAACGCAATGACCTCACTACACCATTTGGATAAATTATTTGCGCCACAACTCCCCATTCTGGCTCGACAATAACCCTTGCGCCAATTTTGGGCGCAAGTTTTTTAATAAGATTTGTTAAATATGGAAACTGTCTTTTATTCTTCAAGATTTTAGTCTTTAACTTCTACACAACATCTATCCCCATACTTCGAGCAGAGCCAGCAACTATATTGATTGCTCCTTCGTCATCTTTAGAGTTAAAATCTTTCATTTTCTTTTTAGCTATTTCCAAAGCTTGCGCACGAGTTATCTTTCCAGCTTTTGTGGCAACATTCTTCCCTGAACCTTTTTCTACACCAGCAGCTTTTAAAATAAGCCCAGAAACAGGAGGAGTTTTAACAATAAAATCATAGCTACGATCATCATAAACAGTGATAGAAACACCAACTTTATCTCCAGCCATTTTAGCTGTCTGTGCATTAAATTTGGTGACGAAGTCCCCAATGTTTATACCTGCTTGTCCGAGCGCGGGTCCTAAAGGTGGCGCAGGAGTAGCCTTTGCAGCCTGAATTTGTAGTTTTATTTTTTTGGTTATTTTCTTTGCCATAGGATTTTACTCTACTATAAATTTAATTTAATTGCAAAACTACTCTTAACCCCCGACAATTTGTGTCGGGGAGCCGACTAAAACGTCGGCTTTGCGAAGCTAGATTTTCTTCACCTGAAGAAAATCTAGCTCGACTGGAGTCTCACGACCGAACATAGAAACGAGCACTTTTACTTTTCCTCTTTCTTGATCTATAGAGCTCACCTTACCCTCGAGATCCTTAAACGGACCATCTGTTATTAAAATACTTTCTCCAATCGTCATGTCAATGTTGTGTTTAGCTGTGCCAGCACCCATTTTCTTGAAGAGATAATCTACTTCTTCTTTTTTAAGTGGAACTGGATTTACTCCTGCACCGACGAAGCCAGTAACTCTAGGAGTATTGCGAACTACATACCAAGAATCGTCTGTAACAATCATATCCACCAAAACATAACCAGGGTAAATCTTTTCTTCTACTTCTACCCTCTTGCCTCCTTTTATTTTAATTTTCTTTTCAATCGGAACAATGACATTAAAAATCTTGTCATTCATACCGAGAGAATCAATGCGCTGTTTTAAATTACGTAAAACTACGTTTTCATATCCGGCATAAGTATGAATAGCATACCAATTTCTTGCTCCTTGTTCTTCTTGTTTCATGAATTGAGTTGTTAGACTTTATAACTTTATGAACTTGATAACTTTCGACTACCTATTGATTATGATTTCCAAACCTTTGGAAAAAATAAAATCAAAAACACCTAAATAATATGCTACGACGACGGACAAAACTATGACAATCAAAGTGTAATAAAGAGTCTGACTTCTGGTAGGCCATATTACATGCTTTAATTCTCCTCTTGTTTCCTTAAAATACTCGGTAATTTTTGACATAAATAATATTTAAAATTTCTAATAATCTTCTTGCCTCTTAAAAAAGCCCCTCTCAGGGCTCTTTTAATACTACTCTTTTTAGTTGAAATAGTCAAACATATATACAAATATTTTTAACTAAAGATATTTTAAGAAAATTTTGGATAGCCAAAAGGTCCTCTACCTCCCATATCAAAAACTGCAAATTTTTCTGTTTTTATGTCAAATCCCCAATTATTTCTCGGGTCATCAGAGAAACTAGCTAAATCCTGTCTTAATCCAGTAAGTTTTTGAATCAAAAGATCTCGCTTTCTTTCTAACTCTTCTGCCTTTTCTTTTTTTCCTTGAGCCATGAGAAGAATAATGTAAGAATCAAAACTATATGAACTACTTATTCCGTCTCTCCATTTTGCTACAAAAAATGCCTTTTTTTCGTCTTGATAACCCAGTTGAAAATCTATTACCTCTACAAAGGACAGTTCTTTAAGAGCGCTACGAGCAAAAGCGGAATCACTAAACTGTTGATAGCCTCCTCCAAAAAAGTTCATGGCTTCTTGATGATCGTGAACCTTTGCAAAATAAGAAGATAGATCAGGAAATGTTACTTTGAAAAGTTTACCTATACCTTGTCTTTCTATTCCTCTCCTCGATGGATATTTTCTATCAAGAAATATAATCCTTACTCCATTTTCATGAGCACTGCTAACTTCAGTATAATTTGAAGGTTTCTTAAGTTTATCGCTTTTCATCAGAGATAAAACCGTACTTAAAACTTTCGGGTAACGTTTTATTTCTTCTTTAAATTCCAATGCATATCCTAGATGTTTTCCTTTTTGCACATCTGGTCCAGCACTTTTTTGTTTTATCCCAGAAACATTAACTCTTCTTTTTCGAAATTCTAGAAAGTAATTCTCAATTTCGGCAATTCTTTTCAAAAGAATAATTCTTTCATTTTCATAATCAGAAATAAGAGTTTTGCAAGCTAACTCATTAAGTTCAGGGGATAATCCAGCTTCAGTTAAATTTTTCTTTATCTCTAAAACTAGACTTTCTCTTTCCTTTGGAAGATTTTGTAAAAATTCTTCCCCATTTCTAATCAAGCTCTCTAAAAGTTCAGTATCTTTGTATTGACCTTCATCTCCAAGTTCTACTAATTTTTTACGATAAATATCTATATGATCTTCATTGGCTTTAGGATCTAGACCTATATTTAGTCTTCCATAATCTTTTAGCACAACCCGCAAATACGGCATTTGCCTTTGAATCAGTTCTAGGTGATCTTGTAAGGTGTTCCATTCTTCATTTAATTTATTCGGATCTTCAAGACTTGTTTCTGGAGGCTTTTGCCCTAGATCATGTATGTTTAAACTTTCTACCATACCAAAAATATAGCACAAACTGTTTTGGTAAACTACCTCTGTTTATTTATCTTTTATCGTATCTCGTAGGTTATAGTCACATCCGAACTGATGGTATTTTCGCCTTTTGGAATAACTGCTGGAGCTGGGGTTCTAGAATCTATCGCCTTTTCCATAGCAGTGGCATACATCATAGGATAACCATTACTATTTTCATAGAAACTCGTAATCTTTACCAAACTGACATTCAAATCTTTCGCTAATACTTTTGCTTTTGCTTTTGCATCATCGATAGCGAGCTTTCGTGCTTCCGCTTTTAAAGCATCTTCTTTATCAATCGTAAAATTTGGACCATTTAAATCAGAAACACCCACTTCTCCCAAACCTTGCATGACAGCACCTGCATCATCTACTTTTCTTATTTTTACTGTAATGCTTTCACTTGCAGTATAGCCGACGAGAACCTGCTTGCCTGAAGGACAATAATAAGAAGGAGAAGAAACGACTCCATCTGAAGTAAAGGTGGAAACTGGTTGCGGACATACGGCTTGCTTGTATTCATATTTAGGATAAACAGATGCATTAGCTGTCTTTATGTCTTTATCTGCTATATCTTTTGATTTTAGAAAATCCAGAGCTTTCTTCTCGACAACTGCGACACTGGCCTGAGCATCTTTGGCTGTTTTTGCATCTTTGCTAATTGTAAAATACACACTGGCAATATCTGGCACAGCATTGACCTCTCCATGACCGGAAAATGAAATAGTTGCTGGCTGACTACTTTCCCCAAGCAAACTGCCTTTCTTTATTTCAGAAAATATTTTAACAACAAAATAAACTGATAAAATAATCAACAAAACAACAACTACCTTAAACAATTTATTCTTAATTTCTTCTTGTATTTCCATCCCGTTAGAAGTAAAAGTGTATTTGTTTACTTTTACCTAAATTAAATAATAATCAAAATTATATTCCCCGTGAAATCATTTTTTGTAAACTTCTAACGGGATCCATAAATTATACTCCCAAAAAGCTATCAAATCAAATTGACTTCTGGTGTAAGTTTGAGTCCAAATTTTTCTTTAACATTGGCTATAATTTTATCGGCTAAATTCAAAACCTCTCCCCCTGTCGCTCCGCCATAATTCACCAAAACCAGAGCTTGTTTATCATGAACGCCGACATTGCCGAGCCTTTTCCCTTTCCATCCACACTGCTCTATGAGCCATCCAGATGGGATTTTTATTTCCCCATTTTCTTTAAAAAAAGGCATCTCGGGATACTTTTCTAATAGTTCTTCTATTTTACTTTTCACCCCTCCTTCGCCTCTGCTTCGGCGGGCAAGAAAAACATTCTTGAAAAAACTGCCAGCATTTGGAATAACTTCCGGATTTGGAAGTTTACTCTTTCTGATAGCTGTCACCGCGTCACTTATATCTTTGGAATTTTTTACTTCAATCTTATTTTTCTCTAAATAATCCTGCAAGATTTTGTAATTTATATTTTTATTCTCAGTTTTACTTAATTTGAGGGTAATAGCCGTAATGAAATATTTTCCTTTCAATTCATTCTTGAAAACACTATCCCTATAACCAAACTTACATTCTTCTTTAGTAAGAATCCTCTTTTCTCCTGTTTCAATATCAAAAACCTCAACATTCTCCAAGGTATCTTTTAATTCCACTCCGTAAGCCCCTATATTTTGTATTGGCGCAGCACCGACAGTCCCCGGAACAAATGCTAGATTCTCAATACCCCACAAATTACGCTCTACAGAAAAAACGACCAGATTATGCCACATCTCTCCACCCATAGAACGAATATAGACAAAATCTTTCCCGACACTTGTGGTCGGGACTCCGACCACTTTAGGCGTCGGAGCTTTCAAAATCTCTATCCCTTTTAATTTATTTAAAATTACCAAACCATCAAAATCTTTTGTAAATAAAATATTGCTCCCTCCGCCGAGAAATAATTTAGGGATATTTTTTCCGCCATAGGCGGATCCGCCTCGGGCGGAAAATTCTTCCATATCAAAAAGCTCTTTTAAATCATCTTCAGTATTAATTTCAACAAAAAACTTCGCTTGGGCTAAAATGCCAAAAGTATTTAATTTAGATAAATTATAATTATTCTGTATTTTCATATCTTTCTTATGTTTTTTATTATAGCAAAAATTTAAAAGAGAAAGCCCGCCTTGGTGAGAGGAGGGCTAACCCTCCATCACCTCGACGGGCGATGATACTGACGTTGATGCAACGATGGCCTAAACCTGTTGCAATGTGATGATGTATCGGCACCCATCTTCAGCCGACCGAACCTGGTCATCCGAAGACGAATCCTCGATATACTTGAGTCGACCAGGACGGCCATACCCATCGAGGACCACGTATCCTATCTTCCCATCCCGATACCGAAAATGGTTTGGATAGCCGATAAGTCTGAGTTTGCACTGCAGAGAGTGATCAAGTGAAAGCAGTTTATTTTTCACTTCTTCGTTGGAGGCTTTCTTGATGTCTCGTTGATTTCTCTTGAACCAAGCCAAATACCTTTTATATTCCTGAGAGCAGAACAACTCCACTTGGCTCCTCTCTTGGAAACAACCCCAGCCACCCTTCAACACTCCAAAGCTTTCAAATGCTCGAAGTGGGCTACAATCCTTGACCTGCACAAGAACAGCAACCATCATCTCCGGAGTCGAAAGAACATCAACCTTCATCTCCGGAGTCAGATTGCCGTTGATGATAAACCCACCAGTGAAGGCATTCTTGACAGGCAAGCAACCATTTGTGGACCCGACCGTTATTTCCTCACCCAAAAAAAGACGCTTGAGGTATGTTTCGGGCATAGTCTGCATGATCTTTCTCTCCTTGAATAAAACTCACTATCTGTGGCTAACCGTTTTGGTTTCGCGACAGCGGATAATAGCCTAAAATATAAATAAGGCTACTTTCTGCTGTGGCGAACCCTTAATTTAAAAGAACCTTATATATTTTTACTTTGCACCCAAACTAATCTTTTGTCAATTAGGTAAATGAAAATCCGTTCCGGTCCGGCTTTATTCATCCGGGGTGGAACGGCTCTACGATGCACTCTCCTTTTTCTTGAAGAACTCCGCTGTGCGAAGCTTGCTTTCGGCAAGCAGTGCTGTGAGTTCGTCAAACGCATCTTGACCCCAAGATGCATCTTCGTCAATTCTACTGAACCCTCTCGTTACGTTAGTATTCATAACCAATCTCCTGATAACTTCTTGACCCACGACTCTGTTAGGAATCGTGAAATAAGCCAAGACTACCACAACAAACTACCTATATTATACCCCCAGCGAGAGTCTATGTCAATCTCTTAAAACCTCAACTGAGCCATCTTTTTTTAGTCTAATCACCTTTGAAGCCTTGCCTTTTATTTCTCCCCCATCTATATACATATCAACCCCGTTAGAGAAAGGTCGCCCCAAGGTGACAGAAGCACTGCCTTCGGCAGGTCGTTCTCTAACGGGGCCAAAGTATTTTTTTGCTTCGGTGATGTTGAGCGCCGGAGGCAAACCTTCAAGGTTTGCCGACGGCGCGATGAGTGGACCTGTTTCTTTTAATAAATTTTGCAAACCTATTTGTGTAGGTAAGCGAAAAGCTAACGAATTTGTGCCACGATGCAGATACTCGAATTCCTCATTTTGGCAATCCAAAACAACACTTAATGGTTCTGTATTTTTTAACCAATATTTTTCTAATACTTCTTTTTGTTTTTCTGAAATAATTATTGAAAATTTTTTAAGTTCACCAATATCAGCAATTAATATAATACAAGGTTTGTTGGGCGCACGTTTCCGCAAATCATAAATACGATTTACCGTTTCCTCACTTTCTGCTTTTCCGACGATTCCATACAAAGTGTCCGTAGGCATGACCACCACGCCACCATCATTCAATACTTTGACAAGATTTTTATTACTCCATATATTATTTTCACTCATAGAAACAATCATATTATTAGTGTATAATCAGTTTAACATTATTATAATAAAAGATAATATGCAATTTTTAAATAAAATAGAAAATAAAATAAGGATAAAATTGAGTCGCTACCCTATACTTTATGCGCTTATCGGAGGTATCGGAGTAGTATTATTCTGG
>Ga0208375_1003865_pt1 | contig 12269 bp, 8 predicted proteins | sample RifOxyD1_FD_184038 | JGI IMG/M metagenome (GOLD analysis project Ga0208375, IMG submission 184038) | Soil microbial communities from Rifle, Colorado - Rifle Oxygen_injection D1 (SPAdes) | ecosystem: Environmental > Terrestrial > Deep subsurface > Rock core/Sediment | place: Rifle, Colorado... | reverse complement strand
CATGAAGTTATGAGGAAACTAAATTCGTCAGATAGTGATGAAGTTAAAAAAGTTATCCCCGGTTGGATGAAGTGCCATGAGTATTTTGATGAAGTAAAAAAGTTTCAAGGGATAAATAATTTTTTAAAAAAACAAATGGAAATTTATTACAACAGGCTTTTTGCCATTTGCCAAGAACGTTCACTGGATCTTGATTAAATATCGTTGACAATAATTAGTCCACCTTGGGTATTGACGGTGGTCATCTGGTTTAGAATCTTTTTAAACAGATCAGGGTTGAAGGTTTTTACTAAAGTTTTCCCTTTTTTGTTATGAAGATAATAACCTTGCCCCTGGATGATGGATTGGAGTTGTTCCATGCCTATGCGGGCCCGCTTATCAAGGCGTGGTACTTGCAATAGATCAGTTAGTCTGGTTTGATCTGTTTTTAAAATTTCCGATTTTAAAAAATTTATAATTCGAGTGGTGATAAACAGGGTGAAAATATCACTTTGATTGAAGGGATAGTTTTTTTGGTATATTGAGGTCAAGCGCCCTAATTTTACTTCGTGATTGGAAGTTAAGGGAAAACGTTTTTCAATACTTGTGCCTTTGATAAGATAGAAAATGCTGGCCCCGATTAAAACTGGAAGTGAAGCCAGATAACAAAGGGTTTCGATCATGGACGCCATACTCTCTTCGGGATGACCAATGATTTGGTAAGCTGTTATGTTAAAACCCAGTTGTCTGGCATTTAATACAACAGTTTGAAATTGTGCCAAGTCAAAAGGTCTGGTGTTTGATTTATTGAATTCCTTATTATTTGATACCAGGGATAAATTTAAATCGGAAAAACCGGCTTGCTTCATAGCAGATAGTATTTCCAGATCCAGATGCAAATAAGAAATGCCATTCATTGCCATGAGCTTGATATCACCGTTTGGAAACTTGTCAGTGATGTTATTAAATAATTCTAATGCTCTTTTTTTGTGGTAAGTCAGGTTGTCGTCTTCAAAATCAAATACCCGGTATCCTTGCTCATATCTGATCATCATCTCCGCAATTATTTTATCAGGACTGCGAGGGAAAAATTTATGGTTGTACATTGAATTCATGGAACAGAAATCACATTGATAAGGGCACCCCCTAGAGGATAGAATAAAGGTCAAAGCCTGGTGATTGAATTCGTAATGGGATTTCTCCAGGTCTGAAAAATCAGGAAAGGGGATTTCATCAATAGGGAAATTTGCCAAAACTTGGTTATGTATAATTTGATGGTTCTCTTTATAACTTAGGTTTTGAACATTTGCCCATTCTTGTTTGTTTATAAATTCAAAAATAAATTGGGTGAAAGCTTTTTCCCCCTCACCTCTTATAACAAAATCAATAAAATTATTTTTTAACATAAACTCAGGCAAGACGGTGGCATGTGGGCCACCAATTATGATGGGGATGTTTTTATAGTCTTTGATTGTCGAGGCAATGGTTAGAACTTCTTCGTAGTAGGGAGAAAACAGGGATGAAATACCGATCAAATCGGGAGACATTTTTTTTACGTCTGATATAATGTAATCAAAATCCGCTCCAAAATGATAGTATTGATCAAAACCAGAAAAGGGACCTTTGTCCCTACTGACATAGAAATTCCGAAGGTAGCTCATTTCCCTAGGATAGGGGATAGTCTTTTTTGGAAACCCGCTATGATAGTCTCTGATGATTACTTCAATCGCTGGAAAATATAATTTTATGGTTGATTTTAGGTAGGCAAGTCCCATCGGTTGCAAACGAATGTTGGTATCATAAAAATCCTGAATGGGAGGTTGTAATAGGAGTATTTTCATAAAAAAACCCGAAGCATGTACACTTCGGGTTTAACATTTAAATGCCATTTTGGACAATATGTTTTTATTTCGAAAGATTATTATTGGCAAAATCCCAATTCACCAGGTTCCAAAAAGCTTCAATATATTTGGGGCGGGCATTCCGGTAATCCACATAATATGCATGCTCCCACACATCACAGGTAAGGATTGGTTTCAAGTTGTCAGTCAGCGGGCAACCGGCGTTGCTGGTTGAGATTATTTGTAATTTTCCATTTTTAGATTTAACCAACCAGGCCCAGCCGGAACCAAAAGTGCCAGTGGCGGTTTTGGTAAATTCCTCTTTGAATTTTTCAAATGAGCCAAAATCTTTTTCTATCTCTTTTGAAATCTGTCCCTTGGCCGTACCGCCACCTTTGGGAGACAGGCAATTCCAGTAAAAAGTGTGATTAAATACTTGAGCGGCGTTGTTGAAAATGGGGCCGTTTGATTTCATAATTATTTGTTCCAATGTCAGTTTTTCAAATTCTGAGTTTTTTACTAGGTTATTTAGATTGTTCACATAGGCTTGGTGATGCTTGCCATAATGGTATTCAATGGTTTCTGGTGAGATATGTGGGGACAGAGCATCATTTGAGTACGGTAACTTCGGTAATTTATGTTCCATATAATTCTCCTTGATAAAAATATTTAAATTCGATTTTATTTATAAATAGGTGTAGAATTCTATCTAATTATTACGACTTTTTCATCATTAATTTAAATGATTATAAAGTCATTAACATTAAGTGAGTTTTTTGGAGAAATCCGATGAAAAGTATTTTTATTATTGCATTTGCCTTGATGTCCTTGCATATTCGGCCGGCAGAAAAGAAGAAACCGGCCTGGATTAGCGATCTGTCAACTTTTTGTAAATCGTCTGAGTTATGCACGGTGGGTGAATCGGTGGGAATGATGCAAGCCGAATCTTCAGCCAGAAAGGAAATGTCGAAAATATTCATGACTCAAATAAAATCGAAAAATACCCTGACGTCCTCCGGAAATCAAACCAGTAAGGGGGATCAACCAATCTCGGGGAGTTTTGAAGAGGATATGTATGGTGAAATAGAGGAGAAAACTGAAGGCGCTTTAAGAGGGGTCGTGATCAAGGAAACTTATGAAACTGCAGACAGTTTTTATGCCTTGGCAGTCTTAAAGAAAGCGGAAGGGGCGCAATTTTTAAAATCCGAAATGGATGAACTGGATAAAAGCATTGGAGAGTTTTATAAGGATGGCAGGAGAAGTTCACTTAATAAAGCTTTAAAAATGATGAAAGTCAGAGAAGGGCTGAATATCAATTACGAATTTTTAAAAGGTAAAAAATATTCCCCCAAGGTTACCTACCAACAGGTGATGGAAAAAAAGAATCAAAAAAGAAGCCAGAATGTGGTGGTTTTTTTAAAAGTGAATGAACCAAGCGAAAAAGGGGAAATCAGGGATATTATCATCTCCAAACTTTTAGAGGATGATTTTAAAGTGATCACGGAAGGTAAAAATCATAAATTTAAGATTGAGGTGGAAGTCAAGAAAAACAAGGAATATCTAAAAGTTGATGGATTTGAAAAATACAAATTTATGTTGAGAATCAATTCTTTTAACCAGTCGGGGGAAAAACTTGGTAGTTTGGACTTTGATATGGCATCGGTGGGTCGGGATTACTCTCATGCGTATAGTAATGTGTTACCAAATATAATGGATTTTATCGTTGATAAAATTGGAGAACTTAATATTGATTAGATAAAGGAGTTTGTATGAAAACAACGTTTTTGGTTTTATTATTATTGTCAGTGTTGGTGTCATGTAGTTCTACAAAAAAGGAAACTTTAACCGAAGAAAAAGAACACGAAGATCTGCAAAAGGAATACACGGTGATAGATTCCAGTTCGGACAAAAGACCTGGCTGGATTGAAAATGCCAGTCTATGGGCCAAAATGCATGGCAAGGATTTAGTGGCAAACAGCTATTTTTCCTATGAAACAGATCCCTTCCAAAAAAAATCCATGGCCTGCTCAAAAGCCAAAGCTTCTGCCTATTCAGATATCGCCAGACAAATTGCAACGTTTATCAGCAAAACCATGGCATCATCCGAGGAAGGTACTGCTGCCATTGATGAAAGCAACCCCAAGACCGAAAGCATAAGAAGTTTTATGGAGGATACGCTGGCTGAAAAAATCCAGGCCCTCATTCATGGAGCCAAAGTGGAGATTACCTATTGGGAAAAACGTAAATATGAAAAATCCCTGGGAGCCAAGAAAGATTATAATGCCTACACTTGTGCCGCTTTTGTCTCGATGGAAAATCCAAGGCTGAAAGAAGCCATTGATAAGGCTGCAAATTTCACTTCTGCATCCACGGACGATCCTGAAACCAAGGCTAACGTCAAGAAGGCTCTGGAAGAAGTTTCAAATGATTTCATAAAAGCCAAGAAAGGTGAAATTTAATTTTTATAATATAAGGGAGAGCAAATGAAAAAAGTATTAACAATACTAATTTCCGTTTTAGCATTAAGCATGCTTGCTTCATGCGGAAGCTTCAAGGCTAAAAGAGTGGATTCCTCAGAAGGAGATGAAAAAGCGTTGGAGATTACTGACAAATGGGTGTTTGGTGATACCGAAAGGGTTATCAAGGATTTGCTAGTGCAGATGGAAAACCATAAGCAATTTAAAAATTGGGTAAGAAAGCATGGGAAAAATCCCACTGTTTTTGTGGGTGAGGTTCAAAATGATACGGCGGAGGCTTATTTCCCAATTGATGATTTGAATGATGAGTTTTTAAATGAATTATCCGCATCCGGTAATTTCGTACTGGTGGATGCTGCCTCTCGAGCATCTATTTTAAAGGAAATGACCTATCAAAATGACGGAATGGTGAGCCCGGATACCGCCAAAACGGTGGGAAAACAAGTCGGGGCGGACCTCATGATATTTGGTGCCGTCAGAATGAATCCTAAAACCCTGGAAGGGAAAACCATTAAGCAATATTCAGTCAATTTAAGAATGACCGAAGTTGAGAAAGGAATAGAAGTTTTACGAGTCAGGACAAAAATTCAAAAATTCTCTTCTCAAAATGGATCAGGCTGGTAATTGATGAGAATATTTGTTTCTAGTTTTATTTTAATTTTACTCTTTGTATCTTGTAGTGCTGGTGGGTTAAAGGAGCGTCAGCTCCTTACCCAGTACTTTCAAAAAAAAGATTATAAGGAGGCTCATAAGATTTTAAATGAGTCATCCACCTACAAGGAAGAAAAAAATAGACTCCTTTTTTTAATGGAAAAGGGCATGATTTTTCATGCACAGGAACAATATCTTGATTCAATAGAAACTTTTTTGCAGGCCAGTGATCTGGCTTCCCAACTTTATACCGTGAGAATCTCTAAAAAAGTGGCGGCACTTCTTGCCAATGACAATTATGATGTTTACTACGGTGAAGCCTATGAGCGCTCTTTAATACATATGTATCAAACACTCAATTATTACTTACTGGCTAAAAAGGGTGAAGTATTAGAGAGGATAAGGGAAGATAGTAAAGTCGAGCCAGCCAGAAAATTGGATAATCGTGAAATTGCCCAATTTATGTCCAGATCAAGGTCGGAAGTGCTGGCCTGGAATGCTTTGATTGAGACCTTTCAAAACGAAAGAATGGGGCAGTCTGTTTTTAAAAATGACTTAATGGCCAAACTGTTAGGTGGTTTTATCCATGAAAATACGGGAACCATAAACGATTTGCAAACAGCGTACCTGTTATATCAGGATGCCAGGGATATTCTGGTTAAAAACTATGGTGGGTATAAAAGTTTTAATAATAGTTTTAAAAAATTCAAAGATGACTTTGATAAATTTCCCTCTTTTGGTATGGAAAAGGTCAGAAAAGAATACATTTCCCCTACTAGATACTTTAAAGAATTGAATGAATATCTGGAATATAAAATTTTATCACTCAGCCAAAAAATCAGACCAGGAGATTTTCAGAGACTGGTTAAGATATTTGATACCAAGAACGACGTTTTAAAAAAAATCAATCAGGAGAAACATACATCAAACCTGACGGTTTTATTTCATCATTCAATTATTCCACCAAAAGTACCAGATCAATATTATTTCGGTTTAAATCCTGATAATTTTAAAGGTGGTGGTCAAAAAATACTGGCAGCGGTTGGACAAGTGGCCATGACTCATTTTATGGTTAATGTTTTGAAACTTAATCACGGCAATGTCAAGTCTATGGGATCAGCCTATGCTTCGGTTCAAATGGCTTCGGTGACCAGTCAGTATGCTTCCTTTGATTTTGAATTACCTAAAATTCAAAACCGTCCTCTTGCCGATAATTTGTGTCTAGTGGTTAAAGATGAACACGATCGTGAAGTTTTGAAAAAAAGGTTGGTGGTGGTCAATCCTATCGGAGATATTGCCGAGGAGGCTGTCGCTGAAAAATCAGCATGGCGCTATACCCGCACCGGGACTCGTTTGGCCTTAAAATACGCTGCCGCAGTTGCTTCATCATTTGCCGCCTATAAGGCTGCCGGGGGGGAACAGGGTACTTTTTCAGGTATTGCGGCGATGGCAAGCTTTTTAGCGGGAACCCGACTGATAAAAGCCTCTGAAATTGCCGATACCAGATATTGGAGTTTATTACCAGAGGATTTACGCATGGAAGACATCTACTTGCCGGCGGGAGTATTTGAATTATTTATCTTAGGGGATAACAGTAAATATTCACTAGGAAAAATAACCATCAGCGATCCCAATTCCAAGCATTTGATCAGTTATAGAAACTAATCTCTGACCACGAAAGTCAACCTTGGCCCTTTTTTTCCGGTACCTATTTTTTCTTATATATTTTTATAAATTGCTATTATTTCCGATCAATTCCTATGTTGATTGGAAAGATTGCTATTGTTTTTATTTGGATATTTATTTTACAAAGCATGCAGGGAGTGGTTTTTGCAAGAGTCCTGTTTGTGGATGAAAATACCGATTTTAGTGCTCATTGGCTGGACCCTCAACTGGGATCAGAAGAAAGTTTCAAGAAAATATTAAGAATTATCAAGCGCTCTGGGGTGGGAAGAGAATTATTACAAAAGGCCAATAGAAAGGCCTATCAACAGGGAGAAACCCTCCTGGATATTATAAAAGTTGGTGAGCTATCAGTTTCAGATACCACCTTGCTTCGCAAATTTTATCCGCAAAATCCAGAACAGATAATTTACGAAACCAAATCCAAGATATTCTTGAATAAGGAGCTTAATTTGATGGACGGGGTTTTGGATTTGGCCCATGAACTGACTCATTACACCCATAGATCTGCATTTAATCCGTACTTGAGCAACTTTAATCTCATTGATTTTATCAAATCCACCATTGAAGGCACAGGGGGGGAAGTGGATGCTTTTTTGATGGAGTGTCGAATCCTTAAAGAATTATTTGGTACCACTAACAAATACAATGGAAATTGTAAAAAATTACTGGATCCAATAACCGGAGATTTTTTGAGAGAAAAAGGTATCGAATTATTTTATCAGGTGGGCGAATATTACAAGGCAACCGTAAAGACCATTAACTTGTATGGGGAAAATGTTGACTTACTTGGGAATTTAAATTCCCACGATGCCATCTATATATCCTCGGCTTATGGCCTGCCCTACCCACTGGCAGCAGTAAAGGAATTTGTATCCATCATGGATAGAGTATGTGTTAATGACCACAAAAGGCTTTCGCTTCTGAAAAAAAAATCAGCCAGAATGCCGGCTTCGGTGGACCGGGAGTACCATATTCAAAGAATTGACAAAGAGTACTTAAGTTTCAAGCAGCGCTGTCAAAAACACATCTAGAGATCAGTTTTGTTTAATGGGAATACTGATGCGAAAACATGTATTAGCAGAAGTCTCATCCAAGATGATAGTACCACCGTGTTCTTCAACGAATGTTTTGGAAATATATAGTCCCAATCCCTGGCCTCGGTAATCCTCTTTAGTAGTAAAAAATGGTTCAAAGATATATTGGGCAATATCTGGTTTGATCCCTTTGCCTGAATCGGTGATAGTAATATGGATGGATTGATCTATCTTGGTAAGTTCCAAGGATACCCATCGTGAGGGGAGGCGATAGATAGCATCTATCGAGTTGTAAATAAGGTTTAAGATGACTTCCGATATTTGGGATGGGTGACAATCAATCATTTGATCAGGTGTGAGATTGTTCTTCAACTTTAATTCAACATCGACATTTATAAGTTTGGTTTTCACAAAACTAAGAGTATTCTCCAGGAGTTCGTTTATTTTAATATTTCTGACAAAACCCATGGTGCTATCTTGAATAAAGGTCCTCATCCCTTTGATTACCGCAGATATTCTTTCGACCATTTTGTCGATTTGTTCAGTGGACTGGTAAATACTCTGTGAATTGATTTCCTTGTGATTAATAAGTGAATCTTTCAAGTCATCACTGTGACCTTGAATCATCGAAAGCGGATTATTGATTTCATGGGCGATGCATCTGCAAAGCACGTTCATAGATGCCAGCCGGGAAGACATGGACAGGTTTTTTTCTATTTTTTGTTTTTGTTCATGAAGTCTTTTGTGTTCAATAATCCGCCACAAACCCTGCATAAGAAGGCTAAGCTGTCTGGCATCGGATGAATTATAATCCTCTAGTTTATTGATAACGATACTGATGATGACCACTTCGTGATGATCCTTGACCGGTGAACAGATAATTTTACTAGTGTTGATGGTATTTGATTCATGTGCATTTTTTTCTATTTGGTTGAGGACAAAAACTTCATGGGCCGTAAAAATGCTATCATGATATTTGGCGGGGAGTGATCTATCAAATATTTCTTTCAAGCTGCAATTTTGCAGATCCCTTGAATTAGTGAAGACTTTGTCGTGGCCATTTTTTTCTTTGATGATGATAATGCCGGTTTGACTTTCAGTTAGGTCGACCATTTCATTTACAGCAAACTTAATAATATCATTGATAGGGGCATCGATCATTTGATTTAGTTTAACCAAACTCTCCAGTCTTGATTCATTAAGTGCTAATGCTATTTGTGCCCTCTTCTTTTCATCAGTATCAAAAGAGGTACCAATGACAATTTGCGGGCGGTCATCATTATTCCACTTTAAGATTTTACAGCGTGCCAGGTTCCATCTATATTGTTCGGAGACTCTTTTGCTTCGGTATTCAAATTCAAAATACGGTTCATCATGTCTGGGGGTGGACTCGATTAAGACCAAGATCTTTTGATAATCGTGGGGATGAATCTGGTTCCTGGTGACTTCGCTAAAGGGTAATATCTCCTCTTTGGGAAAGTAACCAATATTATCACTGCTTTTTGAAAGTATATTTATAACGTTGTTTTTTAAATCAATATGCCAGACGATTTGTTTCGTGGCGCTTAGTGCCATTCCTAGATAACTTTGACTTTTTAACAGTTCATCCTGGGTTTTTTTGTATTCAGTTGCATCAATTAAAACCAAAAGCGCCGTTTTGGCTTCTTGGCTATGCGGAATAACTGCCATATTAAAGTGAATATCGACGGCATTTTTGTTTTTACAAATAATATCGCTATAAGTGTAAGTGTTCTTGGAAAAAAGTCCTTGAAGAGTTTTTTTGATTTTTAAAACAGAACTAGGGTCTGAAATTTCTTCTATATTTGAATTTAACAATTCATTTTTATCATAACCCAAAAGATCGCAGATATTCTGGTTTGCGTAGCTGATTTTTAGTTTTTCATTAATAACAATAATATTAAGAGTGTTGCCGATGATGTCGATTAAATGAGAATAAATAGGCTGAGGTTTAAGATCCTCATTCTTATTGCGATTGCTTAATTCATCGTTCATATCCTTATTTTTTTCTTGTTCCACTAGTTCCATAAAATTACTGGGAAGAATCTCCAGCACTTCACAAATTTTGTTAATGGTTTTTAAGCTTGGTGATCTCAGTTCCCGTTCCAGCAGACTTATATATGTCCTGGCTAGATTAGCTTCGAGGGATAGATTTTCCTGGGAAATGCCTTTATCGGTTCTCAGTCGCCTTAAGACCCGTGCAAATTCTCTGTTCTTTTTCATGTATTCCACCTGATTTGTCCTTCTTTCGGGGTAACCTAGCAAATAACAGCCTCATTGTTAAGAAAACTATGGTAACCATTTTAAAAATTAAATTTCTTAACTTTCCTGTTTATAAATCGTTTTTTCAACCTACAATAGTAAGCGAATTATGATCTTTTAAAAGAGATATTAGATCGTTAAAATACTGAATAGGACTGTTAATACAACGCAAAACTGCAGTCTAGTTTATAAAAGGGGTAATATGTCAGATAAATTATATCCACTGGAGATTGAAAAACTCTTCAAGATGATTTTTTTTGAATTGAATAAAAAAGAAAGTATGCTGGGTATTGATAAATGTCTTTTTTTCTCTCCCTCGCAAAATACGAACATGTTAAGGATGAAAAGATATGGCGAAGAGATGGATACACCACTGGGGGTCGCCGCTGGTCCGCAAACCCAGATGGCGCAAAACATTATTGCTGCCTGGCTTACTGGCAGCCGTTACATGGAGCTTAAGACCGTTCAGACTCTGGATGAACTAGAAATTGCAAAACCCTGTATAGATATGGAGGATGAGGGATTTAATTGTGAGTGGTCACAAGAATTAAAGTTGGAACAATCCTACCATGAGTATTTAAAAGCATTTATTTTAATTCATATCCTACAAGATTATTTTCGGCATCCAAAACATAACAGCCTGGGGACTATTTTTAATATGAGTGTCGGATATGACTTTCAAGGAATACAAAAAACCAATGTGCAAACATTTATAAGTAATATGAGGAATGCCAGGAAAGAAAAGGAAGTTTATATAAAACGGCTATTGCCCTTTTATCCCAGATTGAAAGATCTCCATATCCCTGATCTGATTTCTAACAATATCACACTCTCCACCATGCATGGTTGTCCAAGCGGTGAGATTGAAAAAATCGGCAGGTATTTGATTGATGATCTGGGGCTACATACCACGATCAAATTGAATCCAACCTTGAATGGAAAAGATGAAGTCCGCCAAATATTAAACCGTGATTTGGGTTATCGAAAAATTGTAGTACCTGATCTTGCCTTTGAACATGATCTGAAATTTCATGAAGCAAAGACTATCATTAAAAATCTTAAGCAGGCTGCCACAGAAAAAGGAGTGAATTTTTCTATCAAGCTTACTAATACCTTGGAGTGTGAAAATAATAAGGATTATTTTGATCCACAAAACTCCAAGCATATGTACATGTCGGGAAGGGCGTTGCATGTGCTGGCAGTCAATCTAGCCTTTAAATTACAAGAGGAATTTAAAGGTGTTTTGGATTTGTCATTTTGTGCTGGTGCCGATGCTTTAAATGTTGCGGATGTTCTGGGCCTTAACATAAAGCCGGTAACTGTGTGCACGGATCTTTTAAAGCCCGGGGGATATGGAAAAACCTATCAGTATATTGAAAATATTAAGCAAAAAATGAAAGCTTTGTGTGCCCATAATCTGGAAGAGCTGGTATTAAAATCAGCCTGTGAAAATGATTTAAAAAAAGCTGCGCTTATTAATTTATCCAAATATAAGGATCAGTTAAGAAATAACCAAAGATACGCCAAATTCAGTTTTCCCTACAAAAACATCAAAAGTAGTCGTCTGCTTACGATGGTTGATTGCATTCAAGCACCTTGCGCTGAAACCTGCAAGGCCAATCAAAATGTACCAGAGTATATGAGAAAAACTGTTAGCGGAAAATTTGATCAGGGCTTGTTTGAAATTATGAAAACCAATCCTATGCCAAATACTACAGGCCTTGCATGTGATCATAAATGTGAAGATCGATGTACCCGTATCAATTATGACAATCCTCTTCATATAAGGGAGATAAAGAGATTTCTGGCAAGTAATGCAATAATAAAAAAAGTATCCAATGGACAGAAGAAGCTCAAGAAAATTGCGATTATTGGAGGTGGTCCATGCGGTTTATCCGCTGCACACTATCTTAGTAAGGTTGGATTTCAGGTAGAGATTTTTGAGTCCAGGGAAATAGTGGGTGGAATGGTTACCAATATTCTTCCCAACTTCCGAACTATAAACGATCAGATTAACTTGGATATAGACAAAATCAAAGAGCTTGGAGTGATTGTTCACACTGGCACATCCATTGATAATGATAGTGCTTTGAATGAAATCGTTGCAGACTTCAACTATGTTATTCTTGCCATAGGTTCTCCCGTGGCTAAAAGCCTGGGGATAGAAAATGAGGATGCTGGCGGGGTTATCAACTTCTTGGATTTTCTGGAGCAGGTTAAAAAAGGAAAAATCAATAAGCTTCCTAAAAAAGTTGCGGTTGTTGGGGGAGGTAATTCTGCCATTGATGCAGCAAGAAGTGCCAGAAGACTCATGCATAAAG
>Ga0208375_1003862_pt1 | contig 12284 bp, 12 predicted proteins | sample RifOxyD1_FD_184038 | JGI IMG/M metagenome (GOLD analysis project Ga0208375, IMG submission 184038) | Soil microbial communities from Rifle, Colorado - Rifle Oxygen_injection D1 (SPAdes) | ecosystem: Environmental > Terrestrial > Deep subsurface > Rock core/Sediment | place: Rifle, Colorado... | reverse complement strand
ATTGGGGGGGGGGCGATGTACTTTTTGGCAGAAAAGGAATGCCTCTCGGAAATCTAACTTCTCAATTTTTTGCTAATGTTTATCTTAATGAATTGGATTATTTTGTAAAGCATAAATTAAAAGCAAAATTTTACATTAGGTATGTTGATGATTTTGTAATTTTGCATAATTCCAAAGACCAGCTTAAAAAATGGAAAGTTGATATTAATAAATTTTTAAGAGATAAATTAAAGTTAGAATTGCACACTCAAAAATCAAGGATAATCTCTCTTTCAAGAGGAATTGACTTTGTAGGTTTCAGGAATTTTTGGTATTATAAATTATTAAGAGAAAGAAATATAAGAAAAATGTATTTAAAAATTGAAAGTTACAAACAGAATAAAGTTTCTAAAGAAAAACTTCTTGAAATCTTTCAAGGTTGGAATGCATATGCAAAATGGGCTGATCCTTTTAATTTAAGAAAAATGGTTGTAATGAAGATTTATTCTTCTGCAAATCCTCAATCTATTTATACATTAGAATCCATATATCCAAATAAAATAAAAAATATCCACGGACAAATGTAAAATAAGGCAAATTTATGGGGTGTTAGAGAAATTATTAGAAAATTCAATTTTCAAAAATCATATATCCCAATATTTTGAAATGCTTTGATAATCTTTATTAATACTCGTGAAAAATCTCCAATCTTTAGATTGGAGTTAAAATGTATAGATTTTTCCCGGTTCTCCCAAAACCCAAACACAAACTTCACACTTTAGTGTGGAGTATACTCAAAGGGTTTTGTGATTTTTCAGTCAAGCAAAAATTAATAAATCTCATTAGTTTCATATAAATATGGTGAAATTCAAAGAGGCGCTTTATTACAAGAAGTTAAACGACAGAAAAGTTCATTGCCTGCTCTGTCCGCATTCCTGCATGCTTGACAATGGGGAATATGGGAAATGCAAAGTTAGGATGAATATTAACGGCAATTTAAAATCAATGAACTATGGAAAGTTGCATACTGTGATTTCTGAAAAAATAGAGCAAGTGCCTTTTTATCATTTTATGCCTGGCTCAAATGTGCTTTCAGTCGGGACTGAAGGAAATACTTTGTCATCAGGAAAACTGGAAAATATTCCGACAATTAATCAGACACCAAGCCAGCTGATAAAACAGGCGCAGAAATTGGGAGTTCAAGCAATTTCTTTTTCAAAAAGTGAGCCAACTGCCTGCTACGAGTATGCTTATGAACTCGCAGATAATTCAAGAAAAATGAAGCATATAGTGCAGACAAATGGGTTTATAGAGAGCATTCCAATTGCGAAATTATCTGGTAAAGTTCACGGATTTTTATTTGATATAGTTTCAATGAACGAGAATTTTTATAATAACTTTTTAGGAATAAATCCTGAGCCAATACTAAAATCATTGAAAAGAGTTTACAATAATGGTGCTTGGGTTGAAGTAAGAATGAATCTTGTTCAAAGAATTCATGAAGATTTATATGATGTAAGAAGAATTGTTTCGTGGATGCTTCAAAACCTTGATGCAAAGGTTCCGCTTCATTTTTTCTGTTCAAGAAATTCGGCAAATCCTGAAAAGAATTTTGACGAAGAAACTGCAAAAAAAGCAAGAAGGATTGCAATGGAAGCTGGATTGAATTATGTTTATGTTCATGGTTTGAAAGATTTAAACAGCCAGGATGCAAAAGATGCAGGGAATACTTTTTGCCCACGATGCAAAAAGGCAGTTATTGTACGTTCAGACAGCTATGTTGAATCTTTTTTATCAGACGGCAAATGCTCATGCGGAAAAGAAATTGCAGGCGTGTGGAGTTGAATTTAGGGAAATTATTAAAAATATTTTTTGCTCTTTTTGCATTTTTTACTTTGATTAGTATTGTTTATTCAATTCAGATAAATGAAGTAGAATCAAATCCTGCTGGAAATGATGCAGGACAGGAATGGATTGAATTTTACAGCAAACAGGAAGTTAATCTTAGTGAATATAAAATAACAAATAACGACGGACAGGAAATGCAGACAAATGCTGCATTTTCAGGATATTATGTTTTAAATCTTGAAAAGCAATGGCTTGACAATTCAAATGAAAAAGTTATATTAATGAAAGATGGAAAAATAATTGATGAAACCTTAGTTTTTTCAGATAGTACAAATAATGGAAATACTTGGAATTTCTGCACTAGTTGGATTCTTATAGGTGCAACAAAAGGTGCAGAAAATAACTGCCCTTCAAATAATCCAAAAAATAACGAAGATTCAGATAATAAAACCCGTGAAGATGTTCCATTAAATTTATCTTTAAATGATTCAAAAAATGATTCAAGCTCTAATGCATCCCCAGAATATGTAGATAATTTAAATGCTAATAATCCGGTGCAGGAAATTATCTATCTTTCACCGCCACAAACTATAAAAAATCCGCAAAACAACGAGGTTTTGTTCAGATCAAAAAATGAAAAGATAAAGCTTTATGCTTATGCGGGATTTGCAGTATTTTGCGCGCTTATCATGGTTTTTTTGCTTCTGTCCAATAAACTTAATAAACCCAGAAATTATGAGGAGATATAACAATGGCAGATAAAAAAATAATTTGTTCTATGATTATAGAAATGCTAGGAAGGCCTCCAGAGCATTTAAACGAAACAATGGAAAAGCTTATTGAGAGTTTAAGCAAAGAAAAGGGGGTTATAATTATTAATTCAAAAATTTATGAGCCGAAAAAATTTGAAGAATTGAGCAAGGATAAAGAGAGTGATAAAAATAGCAAAAAGCAGATTAAAGTAGAGCAGGAATTATTCACAACATTTGCAGAAATAGAGGCAGAATTTGAAACAATAGAATCATTGCTTGTTGTTGCTTTTAATTACATGCCTTCAAGCATAGAAGTGATAAGCCCAGAGGCTATGATTGTAAGAAATTCTGAACTAAATTCTTTGCTTACTGGAATTGTTTTGCGGTTGCATAAATATGATGAAATAGCAAAAAAACTTGTTGAAGATAACTCTATGCTCTACCAAAGAGTACAGCAGTTCCAGCAGATGTTTAAAGTTAGTGAAGTTAAGCCAGAAGAAAAAACAAATAACCAATCTGATGGGAAAATTGGTAAAAAAACAAAGAAAAAAATTGATAAGGAAATTGATAAAAATAAAGTTGACTAATTATATATTCTAGAATACAGAAATATAAATAGGGCGTATACTTTTGCTTTTATAAAATGTCTTACAAAATAAGCAGAAAAGAATTCCTATTATCTGCATCTGCGCTTGCAGGAGCAGCGCTTCTTGGAACAGGATGCAGCACTATAAGAAACAATCCAATAGCAAATATTTTTCTGTTTGGAGGGCAGTTTTATTCAGGGCTTTTAGAATCTATGGTTATAGTTAAGAACAGAAGTTCTGGAATAGATTTAGAAGAATCAATGATGGGGCGTTCAGCAAGAAGTGCAACAGGAGCCTATCATGATTTTTATTCAGTTTCAGCAGTTTCTAATCCTTCAATTGAATTCGCGCAGGTTGAATGTAAAAGTGAAGAAGAGCGCGAAGCTCTTAGAAAAGGATTTTCATGTTCTGATATAACTGACAGAAATGATGACAAGGTTTATCAATTCGATGAATTTGGAAGAGCTGATGAATTTAAGAGATATACTCCGATAAATATCGTTCATGGAATTCCAGAGGGCATAAAAGGCATAAGATTTGCTATTGCACTGGATAAAAATCTCGCTGTTGCATACCAAAATGCATTTCTGCCTAAAATAGAAAATCCAAATGCCGCAATAATAAACTTTGAAGCAATTGCTTATGGAGATTATACAAGTATTCTTTTATCAGGAAAAAAAGAGCTCTCGAGAGCGGATTTTAAGGTAAGCGGACCGACGCCAAAAAAAGAGGAAAAATAAATTTGTTGTAATCAGATAATATTGGCTCGCTGCGCTTGCCTGACAAATTTGGTTCGCTTCGCTCACATATTTTATTCTGCAAATCATTAATCTATTTGCACATTGGTTTTTATATAATTTAATTTATACCAAGGATAAAAAGAAAAGTGAAATTGGAAGGATGCTGAATTTGGGAAAGTTATGGGATGTTAGAAAAATTAGTGGGATTTAATCCAGATTAAATGGGAGTGCTGTTTATTCCAGATCTTTTATTAATTATATCACGCGCAGTTGAGGGCTTTTTCATTTTTAAAAATACAATCACTCCAACAAGTGCAACAAGCGCGACTATTACAATTACGACTGTCCAGTTTCGCGATGGAGTTTCTGTTGAAGAAGTTTTGCATGTTCCTACACAGCACCATCCGCCTGAAGAAACTTTATTCTCTCCGTCACAGCTTTCGTCAGATAAGCACACTTTTCCGCCTAATTCTGTGCAGGACTTTCTTGAACTGATTGGAATAGATGTCTGATTTGTTGCATTTTCTCCTATCCGGAATTCAAGAATTATACTATCATTTGAACTTTCTGATGTTGCATTAATTGTTCCTGTGAAATTGCCAATTTTATCAAATAAAATATTTAGTTTTATCAGTGTGTTGTTTTTTGGATTAAGATCTCCTATGCTTTTATTAGAAATTGAGATATATTTTTTAATATCATCTGAAATAGTTATATTAATTTCGCCAGTGCTGTTATCTCCTTTGTTTGAAAGAGCGATTGTATAGACATATAACTCTCCTTTTTTCAGATTTTCTCCTATGCTTTTTATATCAAAAGAGATTCTGCTTATCTTAACGCTTTCATTTTCAGTAATGTTGATTTCAGTATTATTTTCTTTTTCTGAAGTTGCATTTTTTATAATGTACATTGGCAGTCCATAACTTTCAGAACCAGAGGAAAGAACAAGTTTTGTAATTGTTGTTTCACTGATTTGTGATGTGGAAATAGTTATTTCTTTATCATCTTGTGCAGGAACAAAGGTTGAGCCAGAAACTGATTCAAGAGAGTATGATGCAGTGATGTCATTATCCAGATTATTGTGCAATGTTAAAATAAAATTTTTTGAACCGATAAAAAGTCCGGGCTTTGCATAAAATACTGCAGTGTTATTGGTAATTACAAAACTCTTTTCAATGTCTTGAGTTTTGATTTCATTTCCTTCCTTGAAATAAACATCTTTTATTCTTAGGCTCATATTGCCTTCATTATAAGGAAGAACTGCCCAGATATAATAAGTGTTATTAATATTTGCAACTCCATAATCAACTGGAGTTAAAACATGTGCCTTAAAAAATCCAATGTCTTCTTTTGTTATCGGCTCCAGAATATTGCCTTTTAGTGTTGCAAAAAACGTCCCGCCTTTTGAAAAACTATCTTTTGAAGTTATAATAGATAATGCCTGTGAAAAAGAGATTAACAAGAGGACTAAGATCACAGATGCACCTAATTTTTTTATCATTATGTTTAAAGAAGAAGGTGATTAATAAATTTAACCTTTCTTATTCATCATCTTTTCTTGTATCCAAATAATTTATTATAATCTGGATGATTGATAATATCAAGTATAAAACAAATAATTTCAATCTCATTTCCTTTAATTGTATAAAGCATTCTCCAATATCCAGCAAGTTCAACTCGCCATAAATTTGATACATTATATTTTTTTGGGATAAGGTATTTCTGAATATTATCTCCATAAAATGGATTTTCTTTTATTAGAGCACTCTTTTGTTTTATTGATTTAAGCAATTGCATTTCATTTGTATTCTCTTTTCCTTCACTTAATTGCTGTCCAACAATTGCATTAAGTCTTCTGTATTCATTGTTTGCTTGTTCAAGAAGAATAATTCTTACAGGTTTGTTCATATTTCTGTGCCTCTTTTTATAAGTTCATTTAATTCCTTTCTTTCAGAAAATATCCATAAAATTCCTTTTGTTCCAATAATTATTTTTCCGCTTATTTGAAGATAATCAAGAACCTGCATTAATGTTTGATGCATAACTTTTCTTGGCAGTCGCCTCTTTAATTCTGCAATAGAAATTAGTTCTCCTGCATTTTTTAAAATACCCTCTACCATCAGCACAGTATTCAAAGTAGGAGAATGCCCTATTTGTACATTTTCAAGTATTTGTTTTTTTACCATTTTGCTATATAATTATATTCAATAGGTATATATGTATATAAATGTTTTGGAAAGGTATTTTTGAATCATTTCCCCAAAACATTTAAATACACGCACGAATTATCGTATGTACACTAATTTAACATAAATAAAAATAAATAGAAAATAACACATGGCAACATTTACTGTTTCAATACCAGAAGAGCTGAAAAAAGAAATGGACAAGCATCCAGAGATAAACTGGCCGGAATATCTTAAACAGCGTTTTGAGATAAGACTTAAAGAGCTGATGAAATTTGAAGAATTGAAAAACTCCGGAAAATTAAAATGACGAGCTTAACTTTGCCCATATCTGATGAATTTAAAAATTCTCTAAAAGTTTTTATGTGGATAAATTGGAGCGAAATTGCGAGAGAGGAAGCTATAAAAAAATTGATATTTGAAAGCTATATGAGAACAGGAGATATTACAGACAGGCAATGGGAATTCTGCGAAAAAATTGATTGGCATCCTGTTGATGAACTGCCTTTGAAAGAGGAGTTTATTAAGAAATTGGATAAAATAAAAAAAGAAAAAGGCATTAAATTTAAGAATATAGACGAATTAAGAAGGATTATTGAGAAATAAAATGTATGCTTATGAAATAATGCCTCCTCTGCAAAGAATTCTTAATAAATTGTCAAAGAAAGATAAGAATCTCTATGAAATAATTATGAATAAAATTGAGGAGATTATCGAAAATCCGTATCATTACAAACCATTAAAATATGATTTGGCAGGAGAAAGGCGAGTTCATATAATGAAAAGCTTTGTTCTCAAATTCGGAATTGATGAGCAAAAGAAAATTGTTCGTTTTATTTTCTTCGGGCATCACGACGAGGCGTTCAGGAGATAAATTTCTCTTTTTTAAAATGGATTTCTTTAACCATACAATTCGTGATGCACAAAATTCTTTAAATTTATGTATTATAGATAATTTAATTTAAATGTCTGAAGACATTGACATTTTTGCAAATAGGAATAAAAATACTTAACGCCCCCACGATACCTTATCTTTTTGCTGATTTTCCCCCAAGCTAGAGATTATGCAGAAAACTTTAACAAATTAAATTATTTTTTTAAAAAATTTTCAATAGGTATATGAATAAAATCATTCGATATAACTTTTTCTTTTGTAATTAGGATTAATTCTTTTATGTGTTTCTTTTTTTCTTTCAGTTCTGTTAATCCTTTATATTCTCTTTCTGGAATTTTTTGAGATGAGACAACATTAATCGCTTTGTTATTAAAAATAAAATCTACTTCGTTTTTATCTGCCCAGTAATATAGTTGTTCTTTTTCATCTTTTCTTAGTTTTTGTGCAACAAGTGCTTCAAATAAATGCCCTTCATTAACTCTTTGAGATAGAACCGTGGTTAGTCCGTTATCTAAAGTATAATATTTAGAAGCTCTTCCTGCAGTGTATTTTGTTTTTGCAGAATAAGAGAAAAATGGAACTTCAAAAATTAAGTAAGCATCTATAAGATAAGAAAGATAGTTTTCTGCTGAGCGGGGGTTGATACCTAACTCTTTTGCTAGTTTGTTTGGGCTTATTTTTAAGCCAGTATTTGAGAGTATATATTGCGCAAGTGCCTTAAATTGCTGCGTTGCGACGATTGAATATCTTTCAAATATGTCTCGTAACAAAATATCATTAAAATACTGCAATAATAACCTTTTTTTCTTTTCAACATCTTTTTCAAGAACTACTTCTGGAAAACCCCCATATAAAAGATACTCTTGAAAGTTTCCAATTTTTTCCTCTTTTATTTCTAAGTAACTAAAAGGAAAGATTTCAAAAGTTATATTCCTTCCAGTCAGAATAGTGGCTAGGGAAGGAGCAAATAAGGAGATATTGGAACCACTAATTATAAACTTTTTATGAGATTGGATATCATAATGGGTTCTCAGCCAACTTTCAAAACCTTTGATTTTTTGCACTTCATCAAAGAAATAATAATCATAATCTGGAAATTCTTTTAAAACTTCTTCAAGCAGTGAAACATTAAGGTATTGCAAGAATCTATAATCGTCAAAATTAATATAAACACATTTCTTTTTTGTCCTATTGGCTATCTGGCGTAAAATTGTAGACTTTCCGCATCTCCTTATCCCCTTTATGATTATGACCTCTGGGCGAGAAAGCCACGTTTCTATTTTCTCTAGATATGATTTTCTAATTATTCCTTTTTCTGAAAATTTTGTTATTGCTACATTTTTTATCGCTTCTTTCATGAAAATTGTATGTTTTTAGTGTTTATAAAGGTTTGTAGTGCTATACAAACCATACATTAAATCTACACCCAAGATTGCGAAAAAGTGTATAACACCCCCACGAGGCGTTTAGGAGATAAAGTGGGCGGTTTTGCTTTTTTTTGAAAAGAATATACCTAAGAGAGATTTATTCAAAACGGTTAAATTCTACTTTAATTTTTTGGTCTATATAATTTTCTAATATTTTTTTAGTTTCTCTAATGAATATCTTTTTCTCATCTTTTAGTTTAAACGCTTGTTTAATCTTTTTAGTTATTTCTTGCTGATATTTTTCATCAATTAGTGGAATTTCAAATTCCAAAATGTGTTCTGGTCTTAAATGTTGGAGTGTTGAAGAAGTAACCGTTCTTTGTTTGGCTTGAAATAAACCTATGTTAGAACTCAAACAAATAAATACATATTCTGGACATATCTTCTGAGTTTGTTTAATTCTTAAATAAGCAATACCGCTCGCTAAAATACATTTATCACTATTTGTAATCATTCCACTCAAACCTATTTTTCCATCTTTTGTAAATAATATATCGCCATCTTTAATATCCTGCGATAATTGGTTTTTTATTTCTGGAACAACATAATAATCAGGATAAGAATCTACTTCATAATTTATTATATCTGATGTTCTTATAAACGGAATATCATTTGAATTTTTCTTTAAACTAACAGAATAATTTTCTGAGCCGACTTCCTCTCCACGTTTTATATCTATAAGCTGACTTAACTTAATTGTTTTAAATTTTTTCTTCAATGTTTGAATATACTCTGTGAATAAAGGATAATAAAAATAAGGGCAAAAAGTATCTGTTATTTGTTCTTGGTTGATATAAAATATTTTATTTTGGTTTAATTTCTCTACATCAATTTTTAAAATATCATTAAAATAGTCCAAAGTTTCTTTGATAAGTTTAAGAGAGTTTTCTTCACATTCAAGAGCCTTTTTTATATTGGACATTATAATCTCTTTTTGTTTTTTGTCTATCTCTGGAACAATAACTTTTTTTAATTCATCATGAGTTAATTCTAGTCTGGTTGAGCCATATCCAGCACTAACTAATTGAAGTTTTCCATAAAAAGAGTTCAAAAAGGCACTAATATAATATCGTTCCCCGTTAATCCTTAATCTTGTTACATGCTGACTCATAATATTCCCATTAAAATTTTTAGGGATTATGGCATTGTTCCCAAAATTAGACGGAGAAGAGGTTGTTCGTGACATAACTATATCCCCTTCCTTTACTCTTATTCTTTCAGGGACTTTTATCTTTAATGTGTCTACAAAAACAAAATCATCTTTGTTACAATTGAGTATAGAATTTCGTATATTTTGGACACGCAAATATCTTTCTCCAGTTTTTGAGTATTCTGGAATATAACTTCCACTTACTGGGGCTTCAGAAATCTGTTCAATAGTTTTTATTTCAAAGTTGCCTTTTATTTCATTAATCACTTCTTTTGCAAAATAAAAAGGGACTATTAACTTATCTTCTATCTCATGGGGGTTTATTTCGATGGTTCTAAGCATTATATCTCCTCAAGAATTTTTTGTATTCTTCTGCTATTTTAGGTAAATCGTCTTCTTTAGTCTCTTTTCCTCTTCGGTCATGACCACATTCTTCTGCAATTGCCATAAATATTGGCCTATTAGATTTTTTGCCATTTTCTTCTCTCTTCTCTAAAAATAAAAGACTTGTTTTTGTGCTTGTTGAAGGCAAAAAAGTTTCAGAAGGAACATCAACAATTGCCAAAATATTAGTTTTATCTAAAATTACTTTTCTAACATATCCATCAGTAACATTACCTAAAATACCATCGGGTAAAACAATCGCCATTCTTCCTTTTGGTTTTAATAGCTGGATACATCTTTCAATAAATAGTATTTGTGGGGGTTGCTTATCTAATAGTTTATTTGATTTAGTCCATATATCATTTTTTCTGTCTTTACTCCATTTGTAACCTACTTCATACTGATTTAAGGTGTCATCGCCTTTTACAGGTATTTTTGAACCAAAGGGGGGATTCGTCACCAAAACCTCAAAATTATTTAATTTGATTTTGTCTCTTGTAGACGAACCCCATTCTTTGGGGTTTTTTAGGGTATTTTCACAAAAAACTCCGCCTCGTCCATCACCTACTATTGCCATATACGCTTTAGTTACCTTTGCTAAAAAGCTATCCTTATCTAAACCCCTGAAATATCTTGTAGCTACATCTCTTTTTTTATTAAGCAGGATAGATTCTGACCATCCCTTCTTTTTTCCTTCTGTTGTTAAATCTGCCCATACTTTTTCAAGTGCTACTATCAGAAAACCACCACTCCCACAAGCAGGGTCGATAATCATTTCTCCCGGTTTTGGGTCTAACATTTGAATTGCCATTTTAACAACATTTCTCGGTGTAAAAAACTGCCCTTCCCCGCCTCTTAACGCGGGACCGATAAAAACTTCAAAAGCATCTCCAATAACATCTCGTTGGGCTTCCGTGATACAATAATTCTGAAGTTCCCCAACAATATATACAATTGTATCAGCATCTAAGTTTATTACATCATTTGTTGAAAAAACATCATTATATTCATCTTTCACTTTATCAAATAACCCAAAAATTCTATCTTTAATTTTTTCTTTATCTTCATCAACTCCAGCTCTAAATGTAACTTCATCATTTAAACCTGTATTAACTTCATCAAATATCTTACAAAAGAGAATGTTCATAATTTCTTGAGCAATTGATTCATCCCTAGTAATCCCCGTTATATTCCCTGCCAGATGATTTCTCATATCCTTAAAAATTGTTTTAAGGTTGTTTGTTGGTTTCAAATCAGAACGTTTGTATTTGCCGATATCTTCTACTCTCTGACCTTTTTTAGGAATATTGGGCAATTCTCTATAAGTAACCCGTCCTTGAGAATCTAAAACCTTCTGAAGATAAACATGCTGTTCTCCATTAAACCAAACTCCTATCTGTGCACTTGATAAACCCAAATAAATTTTTAATTGTTTTAATCCATCTGTTAGGTTTTTTCGTTTACATTCTACAATAAGATATAAATTGTCAGAATTCTTATTTTCATCATTGAATACTGCGATATCTACAGGATATTTTTCTATACCTGATGGACTTTGTTTTATTTTAAATTGAGGTCTAGTTTGTATTTGCTTTTTTATATATCCAAAGTCTTCAACTAATTTTTTAGAGAAAACCTGCGTCGCTTCTATTTCTTCCGGACTTGCTTTTATAACTTGACCAGAAATAAAGTCTATAACCGTTTCTAATATTTTTTTAGTTTGTTCTAAGCCATTAGTTAAATCATCATTTTCGTTCTTCATTTTTTAACCATCTTTTATTAAATCCCAACTATACTTATTATTAATCTTAAAATTTTGTCTATTTTGTATTTTAATATTTTACTCCAAACATTATCTTCAGTCCTTTTTAAAACCTCTCCTTTCACTTGCTCATCTCTTTCAGTTTTCTCAAAGTGTCGTCAAACTCTCTGTCCCTTGGAGAACTAATTGGCTGCTGCGCTCTTGGAGGCATTGGGCGTGGAGGCATTGGCCTGAACTGCCTTGGAGGAGTAGGATATCCCATTCCAGGATAAGCAGGAGGATATCCCGGCCTTGTTTGTGCAGGTGCAGGTCCTTTTTTAAATCCACCTTTAAATTTAAATAAAATTAATCGTAATTTATTTCTGAAAACTATTCCAAGTATAACTAATAAAATTAATATTAATAATATCCAAATCCATAAAGTGCTTCCTGCTGGTGCAGCACAGCATTTTTGTGCACTTGAATCACATGTTAAGATATATTCTTCTGTATCATCTGAAGAACATTCGGACTTGCATACGCCTTTATTTCCATTTTTTCCGCAAGTTGATTCAACAGGCGGAGGAATAATTTT
>Ga0208375_1003861_pt1 | contig 12288 bp, 7 predicted proteins | sample RifOxyD1_FD_184038 | JGI IMG/M metagenome (GOLD analysis project Ga0208375, IMG submission 184038) | Soil microbial communities from Rifle, Colorado - Rifle Oxygen_injection D1 (SPAdes) | ecosystem: Environmental > Terrestrial > Deep subsurface > Rock core/Sediment | place: Rifle, Colorado... | reverse complement strand
CAAGAGTATTAACTCCAATCAGCCCATCTTGTTTTAATCCTTTTGATTTTTGATAATTTTTAATCAAAGAATCAATTTGTTTACCATCATAAGTATTTTGAATGTTAAGCATGTTTTTTATTTCTAAAGGAATGTTATTAGAATCAAAATAACCCTTATCTAGAATATCCAATTTAGGAAAACCATACATTGTCGAAAGAGTTTCAGGTCCTATGATTCCATCTATAGCTAAATTATTTTCTTTCTGAAATTTAAGTATTTGTTTTTTAGTATCTTGAGAATAACTTTCTACATTACTACTTACTCCAAAATAATTATTAACCCATCTATAATCTTCTCTACCTAATGGAAGGCTAACAGGATAGCTTAATTCTTTAATATCACTAGATACTCCTAAACTTGAAATATATCTAAAACCCTGTCCATTAATTAAAACGCTCTTTTTATCGTGATCAAAAAATACAAAATTTCCTTCACACTTATATAAGCAAGTATCTTCCCCATAAGAATCAATTACAACTCTATTAATTCTTGTTTTATATCCTTTAGCCACATATACCCCTTCCTTATTGTAAAATAAACTTCCTTCGTTCAGAACATTACCATCTGGAAGCTTAACATCCTTTCCTTTAATTTCAACAAGACCATTACTTATTAAGGGATTTTCTTCTAGTGTTGCTCCTTCAGAAAGTTCCATATCTATTTTGCTTGGTCTTGCAATAACTCCCTTAAGGTATTTGACTTTAGTATTTGCAGGAGCATTTATAATATTGTCATTGAAGTTATACACTCCACCATTCTCATTTACTAAAAATCCAGCTGAAAAAATACTTCCAAATTTATCTATTGAAATATATGAATCTCCTTCATTACTAGGAACAATATTTTCAAAATTTATTTTCTTGCCACTGGATTTTTCTATAATTGAAAAAGCTCCGTTTTCCTTGTTAAATGAAAGTATACTCACTCCGTTATCTGTCTTTTCTATATCTATATTTTTAGCTAAAAAATTTAAATTATCATTGTCAAAAAAAGAACTTATATCAAGTTCAACATTATCCTTCAAACTTACGATTCCACTTTCAATAGTTCCATCTTCATTAAATTTAACTTCTTCTTTTATTTCAGCATCTCCGCTATCAACCAATGGCTTAATCTTATTGTAAAAATTAATAATTTTACCAAGTGAAGGATTACCTTGAGAAATCTGATTTAACAAAGTCTGACTCACAACACTTACTATCTTTTGTGTTGCACATCCAGCAGGATTGCTTACACAAAAAGCAGCATTCACAATACTATTAACAGCCTGTCCTGCAGAAGGATCAATAAAGCTCAATCCTTGTGTTCCAAGACTGGCAATTATGTTTGCAGAAACCAAACCTAAGCAAACTATTAAAATCAAAAAGGTAAAAACAAGTTTAATTTTCATTTTCACTCCTATAAAATTTGTGTGCAAAAGAAAAAATTTCTACCTTATCATTGTTATTTTTGTTTAATTGATAAACAATTACATATTCACTCTCATTTACCCCTTTAGCCTCATTATTACCAATATTCAAATCATTCTCTTCAGCTAATGTAGAAATACAAGATAAGCAAATAGCATTCTCATATTCAAGCTGAATGTCTGTTAGCTCAATTGAAAGAAAATATAATAAAAGATAGTTAGTTTCCTTTTCAACATTAAATTCTCTTAATAATATCTGTTTCTCTCCTAAATTAATAGAAACTGGAAAATTTAGTTCTATTTTAACTTGATCAATATTAAGTATACTTTTAAGACTAATACTCTCAACATTATAACTTAAATTAGAATTTATCTCATTTAAAGAATCAAAATCAAGGCACTCTTCAAAATTATTCCTTACTGATAAGCTCAATTGGTCAGATAAATCTTCTTCAGTTAGTATTTTTTTACTCTTATCTAAATAATAAGGAATATTCCGTGATAAAGTTAAATTCTCAGATTCATAATAAATAGAATTATCAGGAGTTATAAAATACCCTCCTTGCAGTCCATTGTAAAACAAAGCCTTATCTAATGCTTCTTCTAAGCAAAAATTAACATAATTTTCTATAATAATAGCTTTTTCATCCTTGCCCATAAATGTCTCTGATAAGAAATCCCGAACACCATCATTTAAAGTAAAAACAGCAATAACTCCTGCAACTAAAACTATTGCAATAATAACAAATACTGTAACCTGCCCTCTTTTTTCCATATTATCTTATTATATTATTATCTTTTTATCTTATTTTAATAAGCTATATACAAAATAAATAAAAACAATATATAAATTCTATTAAATAGTTAAATAGAAATTAAAGCTTTAAATATAACCAATATTTTCTTGTGAAAGGAAAGTTGATAAGAAGAACCTTAGTTCTTTTTATAATTAATAGTAGTTAGTAAGGAGATGTCATAAGAAGAACCATGGCTTGTGAAAGGAAAGTTGATAAGAAAACCATTGGTGTTCTTATGCGGGTGTGCCAGAGTGGTCAAATGGGGTGGACTCAAAATCCACTAGCTTAGTGCTTACATAGGTTCGAATCCTATCACCCGCATTTATATGATTCGAAAGGTTCGAATGTTTTTATTCGTAAGAATAAATAACTCCCAAAATCGTTTGATTTTTAGGACCTATCACCTGCATTTAATTAATCAGAAAAGCAAAGGTCATTAACTTCATTGGCGTGCCTGATTCTAAAATCCTCATTTCTTATACTTGGTTTTTCATATAATTCCATAAATACTCTTGTCGCACTACTAATAGTTGTTGTCCTGACTAAATTATCATAAGCAGGTTTATGAGATCCTCCTCCATATTCTCCACTTCCCTGCAATTCATGTATAATAAAATCTAGTTGTGTTTGAAAGTCACTTGCTAATTTATTTTGTGAATTAGCAAAATTATCTAAATTTGTTCTTCTAATACCTTGCCATTGTGCAATTCCATAAGAAGCTCCATTATCCCCTAATTCTGTTGTATTTAAAATTGAAGATTCTTGCAATAAATTACCAATAATAGCAGAAGTATGAATTTGATTATATCCCTTATCAACAAAATAACTACATGCAAATAAAATTTTTTGATTAAGTGTTGATAATTCTGGAGTTATAATTTCTTCTTCAACTGGTTCTTCTGGAGTTACAGGAGTTTCAGCTTCAGCAGCTTCCTCTCTTTTTTCACTCTCAATCTTTTTTTTATTTATCCAGTCATTCTCAGCAATAGCTCCGTAAACTCTTGACTGATAATATAATAATAGACCTTGCTGATCAGTTGTTAATACATATTTATCTTCAATGCCTCTAATCAGATTATTTACTTCACTAGCACTATTATCAAAATTAACTTCCTCTTCACCACTATAACTAAATGCTTTCACTTCAAGTTCACTTACCTTCCTATCAAGGTCTAAAAAGATTGGTGATAGTGTAAAGTCATCTGCAATCTTTTTTCCTTCATTTTCAATTTCAGCTTTAATTGAATCTAATTCTGAAATAGTTTTATTTCTTATTCCTTCATTTTCATTTGTTACAGCTCTGCCAACAGACTCTCTGTCTAACCAGCATCCAATCTTGCTATCATCACAATATCCCATTCTCTGCCATCTTTCAGGATCAGTATTAGAACCAGGATTACTTGTTGCACAAACTCTTATAATTCCACTATTGTATATCTGAGGAAGTGTTGCTTCTTCAACACCTGATTGTATATTAGGATTAATTAAAGCCAAAGGGTCTGGTGTTCCAGAAACACACTGTTTTGAAGTTGTTATCTGATTCTCAGTAAGTTGATTATTGATATAACTATCTCTTAAATAATTTAATGCAAAACTTGTACTAACTTGCTTAAATCCACACTCTTCTTGATTGTTAATTCTCACACATAGCTGTTTATAGTTTGATGGAGCTGTGAAATCTCTTGCTTCACTTACATATTCTCCCCTTCCTATAAATCCAGTAGCTACATGAACATTTCCACCTGATTGGAAAAAAGATTCTCCTGAAGAATCTTTAAGATAAATAGTATACTGAGCTCCAATATCATTTCCTGCAAATATATGATAAAATACTTTATACTGAGAAATTGCAGGAACAGTTGCATCACTCTGTTTTATTTCAGTAAACCATGCACTAAACTGAGTAGGAGAATCTGGCTCAATTAAAGTCTTAAATTTATTAGGATATTTAGTTGAAATAAATGCTTTACAAAAAGCGCTTCCTGTTTCATCAGTAGACCTTGCCCTAAATGCTTTCAAAGAATTAACTCCATAATAATTTTTAAAGTAATCAATTGAATTCTGCATATTTTGCCAGGAAGACTGCACACTTAGATACTCTCCTCCTCCACGAGTACCCTGACCAGAAGCTTTCTCTAATAATTTAGGTAGAATTATATTTGTTGCCGGTGATATCTGTCTCCAGAAAAACTCACATGTATAAATTGCAGTAATTTCGTCGCATATTCCAACATACTCACCACTATTAAGATTCTCCTGCAAACAATCTCTTGATGATTTAAGTATAGAAATATAATTATCAAGACCTGCATGAATTCCAGTTAAACAAACTGGAATAAGTATTCCTTCTTTATAATTAGGTAAACACATAAAAATTCCTCCAACAATTCCTGTTTGAATAACATCACTTGCATAATATTTTCCTCCAAGATTACATCTACTTGATGGGCATATAACAGGATCGCAAACATTAAACATAAGCTGGCAATCTTTAGGAGACATAAAGTCCTGACACTGTGTTCCTGGTAAATTTACAGCAGGATTTCCTACCTTAACACTTCCAACTCCTGGAACATTAACTCTCTGTATTCCTGGAGAGTATTGACTTGCAACTCTTTCAATTGCATTTATAGCTCTGCTAGTTAATTCCTTAGTTTTAGTTTCAGGTAAACCAGGGAAAATACTTAATGATTGGCCTGTATAAACATTAAACATTTCACACTCATCATCTCCTAATCCACTTGAAAATTCTTCGCGGCCATTACTTCCAACATTACATAACCAAAAACTTGAAACTCTTCCACTATCTTCAAATGCTTTAATATCTCCAAATGTAGGTAGTGTTTGTTTAGTTCCTGCATACCATCCCTCTTTCAAATCTAAAGGTACAATAGAAGGCATTCCTTTGTAAGGCTCTGTTTCATAATATCTTACCTCTGGATTTTTATATTGATTTTGATAAGTTCCTGCATCTCTTAAAATAAATGATGAATACTCTTTTAATTCTTCATCAATCAACTCAACTTTAGTTCCAATAGACTTGTCACCATTAACCTGATAAATATTATTTTTATCAATAGTGTATTTATTATTTTCAATCTTTGTCAACACAACATAATATGGAGTTCCTGTTCTACTATAAATTAAATGCAAAGGTACAGGTTCATTAATATCATCATTTGGAAGATCTGCTTTAAATCCATAATAAGACCTTGGCTGTTGTCCTTCTTGAAGATAAGGGGTATCAACTCCTAATTTTCCAATTCCATTAAGTTGTTCAGAAGAATCTTCAGCCAAACTTTTAGCTTCATCATACTCTTTTAATTTTTCAACCTGATTTAATAAATCATAAAGCTCTTTATTAGCAAGATTTTTTACAACAGGACTTGAACCTGAATCTTTTGCTAAATCAGAATATAATTTTATTTCTCTAAGCTGTTCATAGCTAACACTTTCTGCCTTCAATTTATCTGTAAAAACATCATCAAACTCAATTTCATCAAGCTCATTTCCTTCTTTTCCATTATTAGCTGCAATCTCTTTTCCAGATAAGTCAGTTTTTATTCTAGTATAATAGCTATTCCTAGCTCCATTATAATCAATAGACTTTCCTCCAAATATCCCTTTTCCTTCGTTAACAAATCCTCCTGCATTTTCAAGAGTTTTTATCTCACTATTAATTGAATTAATCTTGTCAGAAACAGAACTAACGTCTTTCTCAATTAAATCATTATTTTTTCTATAACAATCATCTAGTGAGTTGTATGGACCAGAAGCCATGCCACTTCCTTGTTTTGGAGTTCCCCCATTTGCTATTGCCTCAGCACACATATCATTCCATCCACCTGTACCTCTCATTACTTCTGTTCTTGCAATTGCTTTTCCTCCAAGATTACTAAACAAATTTTTAACCTGAAGTGCAGCACTTGTTGCAAAGCAAGCAGCCTTCATAGTCTTAACAGTTTTTCCAAGTTTATCTGAAATATTTTGCCACTCATTTATACTTTGATTTAATCTCTTTATTTTCTCGCTTGTTTTTGCTGGTGAAAGTTCAATAGCTCTTTTTTCAATTCCAATAGAATAACTCACATTAACCTCACTACCAACATTTCTGTTTATAGGTTCAAGTTTAATTTTGGCATTTCTAATAAGATGAATTTCCCTAACAAATATATTATTATTACAAATAACTTTCTCAGCTCTAAAGTTTATTCTTCCATTATTTCCACTTATAGTTTCGCTGACTTTACCTTCTGAATCAAGACATTTAGCCTCTATATTAATCCCTTCCTCATCAAAACTCTTTAGCTGAATATAAGCTCCCTTATCATCTTTAGGAACTATGAACTCGTCAATTTCAGAAAGTTTTCTTTCAGCTCCATCAACAAGTAACTCTATTCCTCTTTCATCAAAACTAGGTTCTCTTATATCTTCAAGTTGTATAATGCTAAATATATTTCCTGTATCAAGTATATACACAGCATTAGAGTTGTCAAAATTTAAGTCATCTGAACTTATACTACTTGAACCAATCCCATATTTTTCTTTTAGAATATCTGATAATTCAAGAATTGTTTTATCTTTATTTTTTCCAGTAGAGAGTTTTATTCCCTTAGTTAATGATTTTTTACCAATGCTTTCCTGATCTAATTTATCATTTACTCCACTAAATTCACTGTCAACTTCTTTATAAGAATCAATTGCACTCAAGAAAGAATTTTCAAACTCGCCATCTCCAGAATTTACATCTTCACTTCCTGTAAATCCTATAAACTTAATACTCTTTCCATCTCCAGCAGAACCTTCAAAAATTCCAGTTTCTCCTGATTTTATTTTTAATATCTTTCCTTCAGTAAAGGATTCACTTCCAGTATTTTTTCTAAGATATTCAGCTAATTTATTTTTAAGTTCTTCATCAAAATTCTTATCAGTCATCAAAAGAACAGCTGTGTACACTCCAGCACTATCTCTTTCAACAGACGCAAAATAAACTTTATTCTCTTTATCTTCTTGAGTTAATGTGTAAATTGTATTACCTAAATTATATGTTTCAGGAATTTCATTTATCTCAAAATTTGCATTTTTATATCCTAATTCAACATTAAATGGTTTTCCATTGCAAACTAAACTTACACTTCCATAACCAAAACCATAACTCTTAATATCTCTAACTCTACAAAGACCATTTGCAAATACCTCGTCTTTATAAACATCATAACTATCTCCATTTATAGATATCCTTGCCATAGTTGTAGCAGGTTTATTATCAACTAAAGTTAATTTATATGCAGCATTACAATAAAACCCAGGTAGATATGCCTCGCTTGAAGCTCTTCCTTTTTCTAATCTAATAGAACTGACTCTCTGATTCTCACCAATATAAACCGAAACATCAGCAAAGTTATCTCCTACTCTGTCTACTCTTACAAAACCCTTGCCATCAAAGAAACCATATCTTGTATAATCTTCACTCCATTCTTGATCATCTAAAACAGGTACAGTTAACTCATTAATGCCTGCACCAAAACCAGTCGGAACATCATATGTAATTCTGGCAGTCAAATTACCTGAAACAAACTCACTAAGATTATTCTCATTTGAATTTCTTTTTAGGATAATAACAGCATATCCTATATTATCAATTGTTGGAAATCCCTGACTATTAATTCTAGGTGAAAGACTAATTCTTGGTCTGTAATAAGAAACTCCAGCCACACCATCAGGCAAACTTCCCCTATGTGTAAATCCAATATTTTTTATATATTCTGTCTGGACAAATGGATTAATTTGAATAGCTTGTAGTTTACAAAAAACAGAAACATTTTGTTCAGCAAGCAGATCACTTCTTACAACAACAGGAGCACATCCACCAGGAGGAATTTGCACAATAAAATCCTGTCTTTCTCTGCAAATTTCCTGATATTCTCCAGGAGTTATCCCATAATAAGAATAATAAGCTCCCTGTCCTTGAAATCCAACAGGAGCATATTGTGGATTTGAAAAAACATAGCTACCCCCATAACCTCCTGAAAACTCTCCACTTTGAGGACCTGAAAATACAGCTCCACCGCTTGGAGGATTTGGAGCATTAAGCTGAGCAAATGAAAAATTAAGTGATAAAATTGTTAATAATAAAAAACATATAATCAAAATAAAAATTTGATTTAGCCCCTTAAATAAATTAAGCATTCTAGAATTATTAGATTCAGTCGTATTAACAATCATCTGAAAATCACCTCTGCATTACTTGCCTCATATAACTCATAATTCTGCTGTAATTGATCTAGTGTTGAAGGATTAGGTAAAGATCTCACTCTTATTTCAACAAAATTACTAGACCTTAAATCACTCTCTAAAATATATTCTGAAACTTTCCCTCCAGCACTTAAGGCACTATCTAATTTTTGAGATGGAATATCAATATTAAAACACTCTTGATTTGTCCTTCCAAAAAATCCAAATATTCCTGGTGCAGGAACGTCTACACACTGCCTCGTATTACTTTGAGGAATAACTAAAGATGAACTGCTGAATACCTGCACACTTATATTATAATACTCTTCACTTAATCTAATAATATTACTATCAGAATAAACCAAACTCTGTGAATTTTTCTCGCTTCCAAAATTAACTAAAATCAAACCATTATAATCCTGGTTAATTTCTCTTCCATCAATAAATAATTTTACCTGTTTATCATACAGCCTGTCTAAAAGTATATTAGCAGTTCCGCCTTGATTAGTTGATATTGTATATTCACTTGGAACAAATCCTTCTGCTTCTGCTGTAATTTTTCCATTTACACACTGGGGGAAGTTTCCAGATAAAACAGCATCGTTCCCCTGAATGCTTGTCATCCCTATATTACACTCTGCCTCTATACATGTAAATTTTATACTAGATTCTACAGGAGCTAAATTACTATCATAAGTATATACATCAATATTTGTATTTTTAAAATCACAAAGCTGATCTATTGTTCCTTCCTGACTTATACTTCCCTCTCCTTCAACACTAATAGCATCTCTTGGAACACTTTTGTCAATTACAATAGTCACAGGAAACTGGAACATTTCATTTCCATCATAAATTTGAATTAAAACAGGATAATAAACGTCATAAACAAAATGATATGGAACATAACAAAAACCTAATATTCCAAGTCCTGATTCCAAACCGACAGGCTTTGCTATCATCAAATTACCATCAACAGGCCAGACCTCAACTCTTGTTGGCCATGAAGGATTATACATAAAATTTACAGCTGTTCCATCTTCAACATTTATATTATCTAAAACAAAATATTTATTTTGATTATTTCTAAGAGTATAATAATCCCCATTAACTTTTAAAGCAGCTACATTAGCAGATAAACCATTTTTAATTTCATCTGTAACACTTGCTGGATTCCAGATTAAAGGTCTGCAACTTAGCTCGGTTCCTGTAACAGGAGCATATAATCTAAGAACATCAACAGAAAAATTCTCTAAGAAACTCTGTTTTTTTTCATCATTATATATCTTAAGAGCTAAATCATAAAAATTTCCAAATTTACTGTCAACAAAAACATTATGTTCTCTTTTTACTCCACTTAATTCTCCTTTTGAAACAAATAAATCCATTTCTACACTAACCTCTACCCTATCATTTAGTATTCTAAGTTTTGATTCTGGAATAGAATTGTTTATTACATAGCCCTGTTCAATAAAACTTGAGAAGTCGCAATTCCTGAGTTCTTGATTAATAAATTCTCCAATCTGATTTTGAATTTCATTTTTTGAAGGCACCTGCTCCCTAATAATATTATTGCCAGAAACATAATACCAATAAGGTACAGGATTTCCTAAAAAATCTAATTGTGATGAAGATGGGGCAAATTTACTTCCAGGTTCAAACACAAGTTGCGAGGTATCTATATATCCTCCTTGCAAACCTGCAGTTCTTAGTGCATTGGCAGTATTAATCTCAATACAATCGTCAAAGAATCCATAAATTTCACTGAATTCATTATTGGACTGCTTTGAAAATAAAGAATCTCTGAAAATAAATATAGTAATAATTCCTACAACAAGAACTATAGCAATAATAACAAAAATAGTAATTTGTCCTTTCTTATTAATTGCTATCATTTCTTTCCTCCACCGATTTTTTTCTTAATAAGTTCCATAATTTCAGAATTAATATCTTTATTGATAGTTTCCTTAAATTTTTCCCAGAGTATTTCATCTTCAATAAGCAAAAGATATTTTTTCACACTATTAACCCTCTTAATTATTAAACAATAAAATAAAAAACAATATATAAATGTTTCTTACTAAATTACTTAGTAAGTTAGTTAATAAGACAAAATAATAATAAAACAAGGACAGCTAAAAAGTTGTCAAGAAGAAATGGCCCTGCCAGGAGTTGAACCTGGGTCCCATCCACGTCAAGGATGTATCTTAGCCGTTGGACCACAGGGCCTAGTACACTAGAATTTAACTAAAAAGCTTTAAAAACCCTTTTAGGAATTAATATTAATGAAAAAACCAAAGGCAACTAATAGATACTGCCCATCATGTAATAAAAAAACAGATCATAAGGTAAAATTACTCTCAACAGGTATAAAGAGAGGTTCTCTTAAACGTGGAGGTATTCCTCGTGCAAAACTAAGAGGGCTGGGAGTAGGTTATGGTAATAAAGGTAAATGGGGAAGTAAACCAGCTATTGGTAAATGGAAAAGAAAAACAAAAAATACTAAAAAAGCAGTTTTTATTTATACTTGTCAGGTTTGTAAAAAATCTCACCAATCTAAAAAAGGAAAAAGAACAAGCAAAGCTTTACTAGAATAAAATGGCTACTGAAAGAAAAAAATTTATCAAATCAGAAATTCCAATGCTTAGCAGGGAAATTGAACTTTATGGGAATTCCCTTTCAAATTTTGACAATAAAACTATAAAACTTGATTTAACATCTGAACTTAGAGGAAAAGGTGCAGAATTAAGATTAATACTCAAATCAGAAGATAATGTTTCAAAAGCTTATCCTATAGAATTGACATTAATGGGTTCGTATATAAGAAGAATGATGAGAAAAGGATCTGATTATGTTGAAGACTCATTTGAAGCAGAAACTAAAGATTTTAAAGTAAGAATAAAACCATTTTTGATAACAAGAAAAAAAGTATCAAAAAGTGTAAGAACTGCTTTAAGAAATTCTGCTAAAGAGCAAATAACAGAATATCTTAAATTAAAAACATTTGAAAATATAGTTCTTGATCTTATCAATAATAAATTACAGAAAGAAATTATAGTTAAGTTAAAAAAAATATACCCCTTAGCTCTTTGTGAAATTAAATCAATATATATTCTAAAAAACGAAATGAGCAAAATAGGCAAGTCTAAATAAAATGTCTGAAAAGAAAGAAATAACTGAAATAGAGCAAACACTAGTTCTGATAAAACCTGATGGAATAGAGAGGGGTTTAGTTGGAGAAATTATTAAAAGATTTGAACAAAGAGGATTAAAAATAGTTGGAATGAAAATGGTTCAGGCTGATAAATCACTTGCAGGAAAACACTATAAAGAAGCTATTGAACATAAACATGGTAAACATGTAAGAGACTATCTTCTTGATTATTTAATTTCAGGACCTGTCATAGCAATGGTAATTCAAGGAAGTGATGCAATTTCAGTTGTTAGAAAAATAGTCGGATCAACATATCCAGGAGAAGCAGATATAGGAACAATAAGAGGAGATTATGCTCATGCATCTAAAGCTTATGTCAAAAAAAACAGTCAAGGGCATAATTTAATTCATGCATCTGAAAATCAAGAGGACGCAGGACATGAACTGGCTTTATGGTTTTCAATAGATGAAATACATGATTACAAGCTAAGCCATGAAAATCATATATACTAATAATTGATTCTACAAAACCTTTTAAACCATAATTTATTAAGAAATTTAGACAATCAAAGGAAAGTTTAATAATAATCCTTGGCTTGTGAAAGGAAAGTTGATAAGAAAACCACTGGTGTTCTTATGCCTCCATAGCTCAA
>Ga0208375_1003860_pt1 | contig 12289 bp, 14 predicted proteins | sample RifOxyD1_FD_184038 | JGI IMG/M metagenome (GOLD analysis project Ga0208375, IMG submission 184038) | Soil microbial communities from Rifle, Colorado - Rifle Oxygen_injection D1 (SPAdes) | ecosystem: Environmental > Terrestrial > Deep subsurface > Rock core/Sediment | place: Rifle, Colorado... | reverse complement strand
ATAAATGTTTGGAAACTTCTTTGTTATCTTTTCGTCCCCGATTTTGGCGCAATCCAATAAAACGTACTTATCTCCCGTTCTTTTCATCTCGATATCAATTGCTCTTGCTACAATGTCACGAGGTGCGAGCGATGCCATTGCATGGTGTTTACCCATAAACTCTTCGCCCGCCACAGTTCTTAGAACGGCCCCTTCGCCGCGTACTGCTTCTGAAATAAGAAAAGTTCTGGCTCCCGGGTGATAAAGACATGTCGGGTGAAACTGCATGAATTCCAGATTCGCGACGTGGGCTCCAGCGCGATAAGCCATCGCAATTCCATCTCCAGTGGCTGTGTCAGGATTAGAGGTATACAAATAAACTTTTCCGGCACCGCCAGTAGCTAAAATGGTTATGTCGGCTCCCAGAGTGATTATTTGCGATGATTTTTCATCCAAAACGTAAGCACCGAGGCAACGGCCCGGCTTGCCGCCTCGTCGCTTCAACTTTGCTTCAGTCAAAAGATCGATTGCTATGTGATACTCAAGAATTTTAACTGAAGGGTTTTTACGAAGTTCTTCGATGAGAGTTTTTTCAATCTCGAGACCAGTCATATCCGCTGCGTGCAGAATGCGTCTTTGCCCATGTCCTCCTTCTCGATGTAAGTCGTAATCCGGCAAAATTTGCCCAGTCGCTTTTACTTTTGTAAATTGCACGCCAAGTTCTATTAGTTCTTGCACTCTTTGCGGGCCTTCGCGTACGCAGACTTCAACTACGTTGGGATGGCAAAGCCCCGCTCCTGCTAAAAGCGTGTCTTTCTTGTGATTTTCGAAGCTATCTTCTTTTGACCAAACGCTCGCGATTCCGCCTTGAGCGTATTTTGTGGCGCCTTCTTCAAGTTCAGATTTTGAAACAACTGTAATTTCTATGTCCGGTGCGTTTTTAATAATCTTCAGCGCTGCACTTAATCCAGCTAAACCAGTACCAAGGATTAATATTTTGGGACGCCGTGTAAAGGTGGTTAAAGAAGTTTTTCGTGCTAAACTAATCATAGGTTTACGTCTGCTTTAGGCGTTCTTTAACCATGGATGGTGACTATGCGCAAGCAGGAGAGTCAAGGAAGGCTCGATCTCTCACAACCTAGTCTTCTGAAAACTGTTTCAATACTTTCTGTTCCCGTAATACTTGTATTTACTCTCGGCATTTATTTAGGAGTAAAGACGACTGAAACTCAAAAGGATAGCGTCGAATACGCAAGGATGCAGGAGGTAACGGCACAAGCTAGGCTGCTAAATGAGAGTTTCTGGAATTCCATAGAGTTAGTAAGAACAAAAGCGATTGCTTTGCAGCAGTTAAGAGCAGCATCAATGCATTCAAAGCAACTCCCGCTTCCTACCGGAAGTATTTTACATTGGGCAGAAATAGAGATTAATGGCGATAGGGTTTCCGCGGTCAGACAAACTGCGAAGAACATGGCAAGCAAGATCGATTGGAGTAATTTCGAAGAAAAGTATATTCAGGCTCTGACTGAAAAAATAAGTCTCAGGGAGCTTCGAGAAAATGCTGTTTCAATTGTTCCAATAAAAAAGGACGAACACTCTTCGTCGATGGATCTTAGCCTAGCTTTTGCTTCTCAAAATACTATTGTTGCCGCGCTTGTTGACCCCGCTGACCTCTTCGGCGCATTTAAACGCTTTTCGAGCAGAAGCGAAGGAGGCACGCTCAGGGCCTATCTCGTCGGTAACAACGGACATGTTTTTGCTCATTCACAACAGAATTATGTAAACGGCAATTTTTCAGGTACCGATGTTTTCAACCAAGCATTAAGGGCATTGCTGCAAGGAACTCGAGTAAGTGGAGCGGGAACATACACGGCAATCGATCAGCAGGAAGTGACGGCTGCTTACGTGAGACCAGGGAGCGTACAACTTGGAATTGTAGTTGAAAAACTTACATCAGCCCCGCTTTCGGTTTTGGGGCCTAAAGGCGTAGGGATCTGGCAGAGAGTAGTTGGGCAATCACTACTTGGCATAACTCTCCTGACTGGGATTCTATTGTTTGGGGCACTTATTGTGAGGCGACGGTTCAGTAAAACAAGCGTTAAAGAAGAGAAAAAAAACTTGGTAGAAGAGAATTTCGAAAATGTATTTGAAAATAGAATAGACCTATTTGCAACTCCTGTTGAACTTTTAAACGCCGGAATTCAGTCGGTAAGTGAAAATAAAATAGCCCCGGCACTTAGGGATAAAATAATACAAGCCGACTCTACCGAAGAATCTTTAAGACGAGAGCTGCTTGCAGCTGAGTCAGCTTTAAAGCGTATCAGAGAAGAAAGCTCGATCGTCAACCAGTTTGAAAGAGAAGCAGCAAATATCAAGGACCCCAAAGCTATTGCTTATCGTCTGACCGCTACGGCAACACGGCTTTGCGGCAGCCCCACTTTATTTTTTAACTATCACGACAGTGTCAAGTCAGCGATCCTGCATTCAGACGCAGGATTTGATGATGGTTACACGCCGGCTGGAATGGCCTTTCCTCTCGAGCCGGCAGTATTAGCTCGGGTAAGGCAGGCAGACCAACGAGGCGAGATTGCATCCCTCTCTGATTATGAACCTTTAGCCCATTTGATTCTCGCTCGGACGGGCGTTGCGCATTTTGAAGCATGGGCTTTAACTGGTTACGGCCAGCTTGGCAGATTGGCCGGGAAACCGCGGCTGTTGGGAATTTTAGTAATTTTACAGGCGGGTTCCGACACCATTGCAAAAAATGAGGCTATCGGCCGCATGATCCGTACTACTGGTCTTGTTTATGAGAATGCTCTTCTAGCGCAATAATTGACTTTACCATTGAGCCGGGGACCGGGTACAAAGACTGATATATGTCCGCAACTTCCGTAGCTATTCGCCTGGAAAACGTTCATAAGAGTTTTCGATCCGGGCGAGATAAAGTTCTTAAAGGCGTTAACCTTGAATTTCCTCAAGGTGAGCTTACATATATTCTCGGATCATCCGGCGCAGGAAAGTCAGTTCTGCTAAAACATTTGCTGGGGTTGCTCCGCCCGGATCAGGGTCACGTCTGGGTGAATGGAAAAGACATGACTTTGTTAAAAGGCGAGGAGCTGACCCAACAACGGTTACTTTTTGGCATGGTTTTCCAGAATGCTGCGCTTTTTGACGATATGACCGTTTTTGAGAACGTCGCTTTTCCCCTCCGGGAACACACCAAGATGTCAGAACAGGAAATAGTCGATTTGGTTGTTCGTACCCTAACTCTTCTCGGAATGTCGGGGGGGTATGACAAATTTCCTAATGAATTATCCGGCGGCATGCGTAAGCGGGTAGGACTTGCAAGAGCGGTGATAAGGGAACCCTCAATTCTGTTATATGATGAACCTACGACCGGCCTTGATCCTGTTACAAGGACCACTGTTGACGAGCTGATTGAAACGATGAAGCGAGAGCTGAAATTGACTTCCATCGTAATAAGTCATGATATTCCGTCTGCGCTTCTTTTAGCGGATCGGATTGCCTTTCTTCACAGTGGTGAAATCATTTTTTGGGGCACGCCGAGCGAATTTCGGACCTGCTCTCATCCGGCAATACAGAAGTTCTTGCAGGCAGAACAAAGATCAGTCGAAGCGCTTACGTGCAATAAATTATCTTCATAATTATTTAAATTATTTCAATCCGCGGTTATTATTTTGTTAGGTACAGCTAACATGGAAGAATGGTTAATTCGAACCCACGAAAACAAGATTATCGGTCCTTTTAGCAAGGATCACGTTTGTGCGTTGATTATGAAGGGTGAACTACAGATAGAGGATGAAATCTGCCGGGGTAACAGCTATTGGTTTTCATTGCATGAGTACGATGAGGTGAAAAAACAGTTAGGCATCGAACTTCCCAAATCTATCTACAGAATTGATGACCAAGAAGTAACCGAGACAGAAACAGAAACTGTTGAGGTTCACGAATCTGTACGACGGGATAGTAAGCCTTTTGTTGAAGCGTTCGAAGCGGTTGAGCATACAATGGTTCTTTCGACCAGAAGTCAGGAAGAAGTTAAGCCAATTCTAGAACAGGTAAAACCAGTTCTTACCTCCAGACCTTCTGTAGAGGTTCGAGGTTCTTTTTCGTCTATTGAACCTACATCTTATTGGCGGGGGCTTGCATGGCTGCTTGCCGTCGCGGTCGTCGTTGTTACGTTTATAATGTTACGGGTTATGAGAGCCTAATTTATCTTCGAAGATCAAAAAACTGTATATCGGTAATAGCTAAAGATTTCGTATTATTAAGAGCTTCGAGGATTTGCCTTTTGCGATGATGAAGCTCGGTTTTCCATATTGGATGATCCACTTCTACAAAAAGTACTCCATCTACTACTTTAACTGCACGAGCATGTTTGGAAATAGTGGCACCCACTGCTTGTTCCCAGTTGGTAAGAGCCTCAGCCTCACTCATTCTTTTGGCAAAAGCCGGGTATTTGCCGCCAACTTTTTTTAGTATATCCAGTAACTGATCTAAAGCCACTTATACCCCTTGGAAATAAGCTTCAATCTTTGCTATGAATAAATACAGCAATGCTTCAAAAACTGACAATACTATTTTTGCCGTTTCTGCTTATCGGTTGCGGCTACACTATACAAAGCAGTAAGCGGCCTCCTTTTTTGGAAAAGGAAGGAATAAAGACGGTTTATCTTGCCCCAATAACTAACAATACCTACAAACCTGGGATAGAAAACGTGGTCTACAACGAAATGCTCAAAAGACTGTCGTCAAATCGGCGGATTAAAGTTGTTCAGAATCGTGGACAGGCTGACGCAGTACTATCAGGAATAGTGGATGCAGCCTACTACAGCCCGGGCGCTAACACGGTCGCTAGTCAACTTTATCCTAATGATAAATTGCCTAATTTTGTTATGGGTTCTCCAGATGTTTTAGTCGCAACGGAGTATTCTGCTTCGTTGTCTTGTGGTTTTTCTTTAAATCGTAACCAGCCGCAACCTGGAAAAAAACAGTTTTTGTGGTCTGATTCAATAGGAAAAGGCAAATCATTCCCAGCAACAAATCAGCTGGGTGCATTTGGTACAACTTCTTCTCTAATCAATGAAAGTGAATTTGATCGAGCACTGAGAGATTTGGCAGAGCAGATTGCCGCTGACATGAGCGAATCAATGTTGGCAGGTTTTTAGATGCCTAAGTTAGAAGCAAAATCAGTTTATCAAGAAATCGAAAGTGGCCGGTTCAGGCCCGTTTACTGGCTTTACGGAACAGAGAGGATGAAAGCCAGAGAGGTTCTAAAAAGAGTTAGAAAAGCAGTATTGGGGGAAAACCCAAATTCGCTTAACGAAGAAATATTAGATGGTACATCGATCGATGCCTCGGTAATCACCGAGGCAGCTCAAACGCTGAGCTTTGGCGGGGGCGTGAAGCTGATTGTGGTTAGAGAGGCGCATTTTCTGAAGGAATTAGAAAGAGAGCTGCCCCATCTGATTGGCGATGCTGGTGGACAGACGGTCGAAAAAGATAAATTGGCCAGTATTTGCGTATTTTTATCAAAGGATTTGGATTTAAGAAAAAAGCTTTCAAAGTCTCTGGTCGAAAAAGCAGCGGTTGTTCCATGCGAGGAAGTTTTAGAAGATGAAAAAGAAGCGTGGATCAGTTTCTTGGCGAAGCGAAGGCAGCTGAACATTAATCAGAAAGATGTTTTGCGATTGCGAACTCTGGACCCGTGGAATTTGGATATCGTAGATCAGGAACTTGAAAAGATTTTTTTGTTGGCAACTGAAGATAGCGAAGACGAGGCGCAGTGTCCCATAAACGATGGAAAAACAGCTGATTCATTTGTAGAAGCGTTTTTTTCGAGAGATTTAGTACAGTCCCTTCGTCTAGTAGAACTGTTTGCAGAAAGCCCCGAAGAGTCACTCCCACTCTTGGGTTTACTGTCATGGAATTTGAGACAGCTTGTTGCCAGGCCGATTAAAACCAATCCGTATTTACAACAACGGCTGAATCAGTGGTCAAGAAAATGGAATAAAGAAGAACTAATTGTTCTACAAAATGATTTGAGTCTTCTTGATCATACGCTTAAGCAGACCCCTAAGCTCCCGCTGGGAACTTGGACTACTCTGGTAATAAACTATTGCAGGTAGATAATTTCTTAACTACTTCGAAAACGCGGCAGGAACAGCCTTTTTGGCTAAAAGCGTAAGCCTGCTCGTTTTTCTAGCTGCGCGGCCTTGGGGGATTGCGCCCTTACTGGCTGCTTTGCTTAGGGTACGAATTGCATCGTTATAAGCTGTTTTTGCTTTCTCTGCATCTTTCGCTTTGATTGCTTCCACGGCTCTATTAACCGCTGTTTTAGTTTGGCTTCTGACTTGTTGGTTCAAAAGATGCCTTTTCTTTGCCTGCCGGGCTCGCTTTGCAGATTGACGGGTATTTGCCATTTATAACTCCTTAACACCGAAACTGAATTTGTCGGTTCGGTATAGCGATATAGAAAAAAAACAATTTTTTCAAGCTTCTTTGCGCAGTTTTGTTATGTACTTGTTGATTCCATCCTCAAGCGAGGTGAACGGTTTGAGGTAGCTGCTGGACCTGAGCCTTTCCATCTTGGCTTCCGTAAAGTACTGGTATCGCTCTCTTATAGATTCAGGAGTGTCGATAAATTCAATATTTTCTGCTTTTGCCAGGGCAGAGAAGACTCCTCGAGCCAGATCCAAGAACGTTCTCGCTTTGCCAGTACCAAGGTTGTAGATGCCACGTTTTAAAGGCTTTTCAACAGCATAGTGCATGACGTCCACCACGTCTTGGACAAAGATAAAGTCTCGTTTTTGGTGGCCATCGTCGATTCCGTTCCTGTGGCTTTTGAATAACCTTACTTTGCCGGTCGTGTTGATTTGATCAAAAGCATGCATAACTACGCTAGCCATTCTTCCTTTGTGCCGTTCTCCAAAGCCGTACACGTTAAAGTACTTGAAGCCTGACCAAGCAGGGGGAGTTAAGCCCCGTTTTTCCTGTTCTAACGCCCATAAATCGAAAATCTGTTTCGACTCTCCATAGGGATTTAATGGCTTCAGTTGTGGAATCAACGATTCATCATCGCTATAACCTAGTTCACCGCCTCCATAGGTAGCGGCGCTGCTCGCATAAACGAACGGAATTTTCATTTCGGTGGCGTATGTCCAAAGCCGCTTTGAATACTCTACATTCATTCGGTTCAAATACTCAGTATTGAATTCCATGGTGTTGGAACAAGCACCGATATGAACGATGCAATCGAAACTCGGTTTCTTTGTTTTTAAATGATCTAGAAGCTGGTCCCTGTCGATAATTCGCTCAAAGAGCACACTTTTGTGCTCTCTTCTCTCAGTAAAATGCGATTTGGCATCGACAGAAATAACGGATATGTTTTTTTTATTACACGATTCAACAAACCGTGCGCCAATAAAGCCGGCTGCCCCCGTAACGAGATAGCTCTTCTTTTGCTCCATGGCTGGACTTTATACTAACGGATTACTACTGTCGAGCAGTAGCAAGGGTGTCGGCCACTGCCTTTGCTGCCCTCAACGAAGCAAAGGCTTTTTCGGGCGAAAGTCTTTGTTCCACCTGAAGCGCGTCTTTCACGTACGTTGGTTGTCTCATTCCTACTAGTACGCAATCCACGCCGGGAATCGACCGCACTACTCTTATCGCTTTCTGTGTAAGAGTTGGGCTAGTTTTCAGTTCCGGCGCCGCTTTTGTGAGCGCAAGGGTGATAGCTCGGGACTCGGCAGCTGCTTGGCTTTCCAGATACCAGGTTAAAGCTTCAAAAAATACGTGCATTGTTTTTTCGTATTCTTCGGCCAGTTGTTCGTTACTCAGTTTTTTTAGGGTGTCTAAAGCTTTTGTTAAAGAAGGTAGTGCTCGATAATCTAAAATCTCCTTCCAGAGTACGGGGTCTTTTAAACTATCAAAGTCTTTTTGAATGATATGCGCTAGAGCAATTTTTTCAGTTGGATAAAGCTCAAATATTCTTCCTTCAAGTTCCATCGCTTTTTGGAAAGTGGTCTTGAGATTCATTGCGACATCTTTACCATGATGGGCGGAAAATCCGCTTAAGCGGAAAATGCGATCTCCGAAAAATGCGTTTAGGGGCCGATTAATGAGGGTTCCAATTCCATGATTTCTAGCGAAATCAAGAAGGGGGCAACCCGCATGATTAGGTAGCAGGGCTGCATTTTGTTCTAATAAGTTTAAAGGGAACTCAATCACCGCAAATCCAAAAAGGGAGTTTTCAGTGACAATTGTCTGAAGTACATCGAGTGAGGTGTACTCGGGTGAGTTTTCGGGATCAATGAAGCTATTACAAGAAATGCCGTAGAAACGGATTTTTTTCTCTTCAACTTGTTTCTGAAGAAACTTTAATGCTTCTGATAGCGTTTGATAATAAGCGTCTTGGTTCATTCCTTCTTTTAGTAGGTATTCGGGCTTATGAAGCAAAACGATATCAATGCATTGAGTTTGAAGACGTCTACTGGACTCGCTTAATTCTTCCCGTAAATTTAGTTCAGAAAATGAAGCGCGACCGTCATTAAAACCGATCTTCGTGACGAGGACTACTTTTTCCCTATTTTCGCTTGAAAGTTCACTGACTACTTGGCCAACGAGTTTTTCAGAACTGCCGTCGGTATAATTAGAGCTGGTGTCGATCAAATTGCACCCGTTTTCGAGTGCAAGTTTCAACGCCTGCTTGTGTTCGGGCATGGATTCCCTGATTCGATATGACCCAAAACCAACTACGGAGACTTCGACACCTGTTTGTCCAAGATAAACTGATTCCATCCGTGTTTTTCTATAGCACTTTTCTTCTTATCAGGCAGGGGTTTTAGGAATAGGCGGGGTTAATCGTTCACTTCTGGCTGCTGGTTGGTAGACGGTGAGATAAATCTGTTGGGCTATTACCTTTATAGCAGTTGCAACCGGGACCGATATTAACATTCCGATAAGGCCATAATACTGGCCACCCACTGCTACGGCCGCAATTAGAACTAGGGGATGCAGATTTACTAGTTTTGCCACCACTAAGGGGAAGATAAGAGCCATATCGATGATATTTGCGACAAGGTAAACCAAAACGACCGACCAGATAATATCAGCTTGGTTCGGATCCAAAACGATCACAGCAATGCCGGGAATGGCGCCGATAAACGGGCCCACGTAAGGGATAATGTTCGTTATCCCCGCAAGAAGACCAAGAACTATTGCATAAGGCGCTTTTACGAGGATCAGTCCCACTGTAGTCATTACGGTGACTAAAAAAGCCTCGAATAGCTTTGCTCTTATATAATCTGAAATGGCTGTTGAAATTTCATTTGTGACGAGAAAAACAACCTCAAAAAAACGATTTGGAACTAGTTGAAAGAATTGTTTTCTGATTGCCGGACCTTCACTCAACATGACGAAGATAAGTATTGGCGCTAAAAAAAGATTCGTTAAAAGTTCTCCCATAATTGCTGGGCCTTTGTTGACGAACCAGAGTCCCGTCTCGCGGCCCCATTGGAGTAATGATTCGGTCGGATGAACATTCGCCAGAAATGCGTACTTCTTTTTAAAAAAAAGCTCAAAATCACTTAGCTTACGGATGGACGTGTGAAAATAGTTTGGGGCTTGTTCTCTAAACGAATCCCATTCGCTCTGTGCTGCTTGCATGGCAAAAGACCCTAATAAAACTGCGGACACTCCGATTGCAGCAAAAATAATCGAGATAGATAGAGTGCGGGGGTAGCCCCTTCGTTCCAAGGCCGCTACAAGTGGAGACATGAGCATGGTAATTACGACTGATAGTAGAGTCGGGGTGGAGAGCGCCGGAGTGACTACAAAAACTGCTGTGGCGCCTGCCAGAACGAGAGACATTAGTAAGAGCTTAACTAAGTCTCTTCTAAGATGTTTATCAAACGACGTCTTCATGGATTTCCGATACGGTTTTGGCTCTTGTTAACAACGAGATCTGTTCTGTTGTTTCTAATAGCCGCCGACCGATTACGCTTGAGAGTTGAAAGAGTATTTTCACCCCCATCCCGGGCTTTCTTTCCAGAATTTCCATTAAATCAGGCTTAAAGAAGCCGATTAGTATCGTTCGTTCCAACGCTATTGCAGATGCTGACCTTAGATTGTCGGGGTCAACTAGTGCAAGCTCTCCAAAAAAACTGCCTTCGCTAAGTACCGTTACCAAGGCATCTCCTTGAGAAGATTGGGTCTTAATGGCAATTCGGCCTTTGGCGATTATGTACATTCCGAGGCCCCGGTCGTTTTGCTGAAAAACATACTCTTCGGGCTGATAAACCCGTTCATATAGAAGGGTAGATAGATAAGAAAGTTCGCGGCCGCTCAGCGTTCTGAACAGAACGTTTTCTTTTAATACCTCGATAAGTAACGTCTTATCTGCTTTGTTTAATCGGAAAAGATCTTTCCATAAAAAATGAGGGTGTTGCATTCGTAGCTCGTCAAACTTTAGATCGGTCTTATTCTATGGTAACTTGAGCAAATGCGAAGCCTTAAGATATTGATCGTCGAAGATGTTGATGCGATGCGAAAATACCTTGAGGTTTTGCTTTCGACCGAAAAAAAATTCGGTATTTGTGCTTCTGCCAAAAACACCTGGGAAGCTCGGCTAGCAATCGAAAAGAACCGGCCTGATCTCGTGCTTCTGGACGAAATACTCCCTGGCGAGTCGAGTATGGACTTATTTCAAGATCTTCAGGAAAAGCAGATTCCGGTTATTATGTTAACCGGCATGGAGAACCCTAAGCACAAACTGCCAAAGGGAGCTCTAGGAAGGATCAAGAAACCCGAATTTCAAGGGCGAAGGGTTGAACGAAAAGAAAGGTGTTTTAGCAAAACGATTCTTGATTTGTTAGCTAATAAAGTTAAATGAAGAGTTGACGTTATCGAGCTAACTTGTTAGTTAAACAGAACTTTTGAAAGGAAATTATTCACATGGCTGTTACCATTCGTCTCTCCAGACAGGGCGCAAAGAAGAACCCGGAATACTTAATAGTGGCTGTTGATAGCGCAAAAAAACGGGATGGAGCTTATCTCGATAAAATAGGTCATTACTACCCGAAAGCGAAGACAGCCAAAGAGAAGGTAAAAGTAAATCAAGATCTTCTCAAAGCATGGCAAGATAAGGGTGCTCAAGTTTCACAAACGGTTGGACAACTATTAAAAAGCCTTGCAAAATAGATAGTATAACGCACGTCTCGTGCTCGTTGTTTGTTGAAGTTGTTTAGCTTGTTGATTTGGAGGAGAGCACTAAAATGGTTGTGGCTACTAGTGATATTATCGGTGGTGGAGGTAAGCCTTTGGGCGAACTTTCTAAGATGATCGGCTACATGGCGAAAATGCTTGTAGATCTTCCTGATAAAGTCGAAGTGAATGAAATCGCAGGAGAGAATACGACCGTTATTGAACTAAAGGTTGCTAAAGAGGACCTCGGTAAAATCATCGGAAAACAAGGAAGAACGGCAAGAGCGATTCGAACCATTCTCAATGGAGCTTCGACTAAACTTAAGAAACGAACGGTTCTTGAGATTGTAGAGTAAGCAAGTAGTAACGCCGTGCCGCTTTTAAATTTCTATTATCTTACATTGTTTCCGGAAATATTTTTGCCGGTTCTCGGTTCAAGTTTACTTGGAAAAGCGCAGAAAAACGGGATTGTAAGTAATAATCTAATCCAGCTACGAGATTTTTCTACCGATAAACATCGAACCGTGGACGATACGCCTTACGGCGGCGGAGAGGGGATGTTGCTTAAAGTAGATGTTTTGTATGCGGCTTGGAAAAGTGTTGTAAAAAGACGCAATAAAAAAACTCTAACTGTTCTGCTTTCTCCCCAGGGCCAAGTCTTTGATCAAAAAATTGCAAAAGAACTTTCGCGCTACAAAAAAATCGTGATGGTTTGCGGGCACTATGAAGGTGTTGACGAACGTTTTATCGATCTTTGTGTCGATCGCGAACTTTCTATTGGTGATTATGTATTAACCGGGGGGGAACTTCCGGCACTTGTGCTTGCTGATGCAATTACAAGGCTCCTGCCGGGGGTGGTTGGCAACAAGCGCTCCATTCAAGAAGAAAGTTTTGAAAAAGGTCTATTAAAATATCCTCAATATACCAGACCAAGAGAATTCAAAGGGATCGAAGTTCCAGAGGTATTGCTTGCAGGAAATCATAAAGCCATCGCCAAATGGCGTGAAGAACAAATGAAAATCAGGACAGCTAGAAAGCGCCCTGATTTATATCAAGAATTCCAAGGGAAAAATAACGTTAAACAGTA
>Ga0208375_1003858_pt1 | contig 12292 bp, 9 predicted proteins | sample RifOxyD1_FD_184038 | JGI IMG/M metagenome (GOLD analysis project Ga0208375, IMG submission 184038) | Soil microbial communities from Rifle, Colorado - Rifle Oxygen_injection D1 (SPAdes) | ecosystem: Environmental > Terrestrial > Deep subsurface > Rock core/Sediment | place: Rifle, Colorado... | reverse complement strand
GCGGCGAAACCCACCAGACCCAGACCGGCCAGCATCAGGGCGTAGGTCTCGGGTTCCGGCACCGGGGTCAGCACGAAAGACAGGTTGTCGGCGTAGCCGTCGTTGTCGCCGCTGACCAGACGCTCCATGTCCAGCTTGAACATCACCTGGGTGGTGGCGGTGGGCAGGAAACCGCTGCTTGCGCGGTAGTACAGGCCGGTCGTGTCGTCGCGGTCGGCAGGCAGTACCGGGCCCAGCTGGGCAACATCCAATTCGGTGCCGTTGGTGTCCAGGAAGCTGACCAGCAGCATCGCGTTGTCGCCCTGGTTCGTCCAGCCACCCAGCCAGCCGGTCAACTGGAAGCCCTGGGTGCCGGTGGCGATGGCGGCGGCGTTGGCGCTCAGATCCAGGATCTGGTAACCCGCGGAATAGCCGAAGCCGGATGTGCCGGCGAACATCATCGCGCCGCGATCGTCCGGGCCGGGTTCGCCAGGCTGCACCCAGTTGATGCCGTACTCGACGGCCATGAACAGGGGGTTGAACTCGTCGAGGGGAGTCCAGCCGGTGACACCGCTCTCGGCGTCACCGTTGACGATCAGGTTGGTGTTGTAGCTGGCGGCCTGCGCGCCAAAGGAAATCGTGGAGACAGCCAGGGCCACGAGGGTGCGAAGAAGGGTCGACTTCATGAATATTTCTCACTATGGATAGGTAGGTTGGATGTGTAGCCCGGCGAGCCAGCGCACGGTGGCGTGGAGCCGGGCTATATCGATCCGGCGCGACGGCTGGATGCGACGGGGGCCATGTTAGACACCGAGAATGACGCGGTTAAGAATTAAGGTGTCGATGAAAATGAGCTATTCGGGCTATTGGCTCAATTCGCATTGATGCGTGACAGGGCCCCATGCGCATGCCCGAACCATGATCCACGCAGCTTGGCCTATATTGGACAGACATTTGTGCGCCGGAGAAATAATGCGTCAGGAAACCTCGTCACGGGAGCCCGCCTTTGGATAACCCTGTCCGACCCTCTTCAGACTCCCGGGATCCGGGGATCCTTGTGCCGCAGATTGCGCAAAGCTTTCGTCAGCTCCCCATCTCGCTGATCGTCAACCTGGCAATCGGATTCATTCTTGCCGCGGTGCTGTGGAACGCCGTCCCCACGCCCGTCCTGCTCACCTGGTCAGGCTTGCTCATCGCCGTCACGGGGGCTCGATTCCTCACCTTGCGGGCGTTTAGAAACGCCGCCCCCAGCAGCGAGTCCGATCATGCTTTCTGGACCAAGTATTTCCTGGCAGGCGCCTGCGCTGCCGGGGGGGTGTGGGGGCTGTCCGGAATTCTGCTGTTTCATCCCAGTTCCTTCCCGCACCAGGTCGTTCTCGCTTTTGTACTGGGGGGAATGGTGGCCGGAGCCGTTCCGCTGCTGTCGTCCGTGCGCCACGCCTATGGGTGCTTCGCCATTCTGATCATGGTCCCCATCAGCATCCGAATGATGTGGGTGGGCGATCGCATCCATCTCATCATGGGCCTGATGATGGTCATTTTCGGTCTCGCCATGCTCGCCACGTCCGTTCAAGTGCGCCGCCTGTTTCGCGACGCTGAAAAACTGCGCCGCGAGCTGTACTCAGCAATCGAGGTGGAGCAGGCGCTGGAATATCTGGTCCGTCTGGACAGTCTCACCGGCATCCCGAACAGGCGGTTGTTCGAGGAAGAACTCAGCAAGGAGTGGGCAAGAGCGAAGCGCGACCATGCGCCGTTGTCACTCATCATGGCCGACATCGATCACTTCAAGGAATACAACGACCACTATGGACACCCGGCCGGCGACCTGTGCCTGGTGGAAGTTGCGCAGGCCATGCACCACACGCTGTCTCGCCCTGGCGATGTGGTGGCCCGAATCGGCGGCGAAGAGTTTGCGTTCCTGTTGCCGGAGACTGATTTGAGCGGCGCGATCGCCGTGGCCGAGCAGATACGCGAGCGGATCCTGGCCTTGAATCTTCCCCACGAAGCCTCGCCCGTAGCCCGCCATGTCACCCTGAGTTTCGGCGTGTCTTCGTCCGAGCTTGCTTCCGTCTCCTCGACTGCCGAGCTGATCCGCACATCAGACATCGCGCTCTATGAAGCCAAACGCTGCGGGCGCGACCAAATTGTGGCCGCCCAGAAAACGGCATCTGTTCTGGTCGCGTGAGAAAAGGGCCAGGATCGAAAATTTCTAGCTGCGCTTCCGAGTGAAAAACAATTCGACCTTGAACCGACCCCTTTAGCCGTTAACTTATGGGGCGCCGAGCCACTGCTTGTCTAGAACAGATGACAACTGCTTTCCATTCGACAAGATCAGTAGCAGTGTTGCACTTGAAGGCAGTGGAGTAAGTTTCATTATTTGGATTTCGGGGCATCCATCAGCACTTGCGACCGGTTTAAAAAAGAACTCTGAAGTTGTAAACATGCCATTCACTTGGACAAGCTTAAATTGAGCCTTGCAGGCTAGGCTTCCTATTGTGAGATGTGCAGAAACGCCTTTCGTTGTCTCTAGCTCAACCTCAATGCTAGGGCCGCGAGGAATCTTCCCAACCCAAAGCCCTGGTAAGTTTTCAAAACCAGCGCAGGATCGCCATTCTTCAGTACAGGATTGTTGAGATGGAGAGGGCTTCGACTGACTAGCCGGTGATGCTACTTCCATCCGCTCACCCGACTTATTCGAATGTGGGTGCCCCTTTATTTCGTCGTACAGGAAGTTTGTAAAGAGGCCGAGTATCACTGTCCAGACTGCTGCGCTTATCCAATGTTCACGCAGCTTTTCGCTTGTCTGCCTAATGCGACTCCGTGCTGTTGTAATAAATCGCGGCATTCTCATATAAGTAAATTACACACAGGCTTGATTTTTACTAGCGCGGCTGCGCCCATAGACGATCTCGCGGCCCATCACCGAACTGGCATAGGCCTGGCCGGTGCGGGGCTTTTCGGTGTGCATGATATGCGACCACTGGTTAGGTGGTCGTTGAGGCAAAAGGCAAGACTTGACCCCGAAGTTCCCGCTATTGTTCATCAAAAGCGGGGGGTGAAATATTTCGAGCAGGGCCCCTTTGATTTCCCGATGTTCCTAGTGGTCGTTAATTTTCAGTTGCTGGTTTTCAAAGATTATTTTCAGCCTGAAAACAAGCTGGCCTTGCTGCGTTTTTATGTACCAGTAGCTGATGTTGACCCCGTTGTTAGTTCGGTTCTTTTCCTGCTCAACAGAATGAATTCCACCTTCCGGGCTGCCTCCGATAGCGATTTTGGCTTTATTTGCGAAATCACAGTAGCCCATGAACGCCTGTTGTTGGTCCTTCGCAGGCACCTATTGCGGCCCCGCAATGTGTAAGCCGGGATTGGATGCGCAAATAAAATTCACCAGTTTCCGAATCTGTTTATCCAAATCCAGAACCTTGAAGTCTGGTTCGTATGCGCCGGTTATGTGTCTAGCAACATCCACCTTTGACGCTTGGGTCTCTTTATTGCCGCGAGTGGTGATAGATAAAACATTTTCATACTTCGCGAATTTACTGGTGGACTTAGCAGAGGGCTTTGATTTTTGAATCGCTTCTTTCACCTGATCTGAAGACAAATAATTTTCTATTTCTCTTCCGTCAGTTATCCAGGCATAACCGGGCCCTTTATCAAACTCGTCCTGCAACCTTTTCTTGGTCGCATTGATCCGCGCACCTTTCTTGTCTTTATCACTATCAATAACTATCACACCCCTTCTGTTGAGGCGTCGCAAGGAAATAAAGTCGTCTATCTCCTCGTCTAAATCATTACCTGACAAGTGCGACGCCAAGCGTCCCCCGTAAAACATTATTGAATAATGTATTCCCTCGGCTATCGCCTGGGAGACTGACTTAATCCAATAGTTTAAATAGAGGCGATCGGACGGCCCCTCGACCCAGATCACGCAGTTTGCTTGCAGCAAATCTGATGGGTGATAACCAAGATCCTCACAAACGGCAGATCGGTGCCGATCAGAGGTAGCTCTTTCAATGATCGACTGGCCATCTCGCATTTGCACGTGATAGACCTCCGCATTTGGGGTATCCATAAGTGCTGCGGAATGGGTCGTGATGAAATACTGATTTGTTGTTGAGTCCGACAAGTAGCGAATTAATTTTTTCTGAAGGATCGGATTCAGATGGAGCTCCGGCTCTTCCATACACACAACAGTTTTTTCCAGCGTAGTGGCAGCCACGGCCAAGATAATTACTTCGTGTATCCCCGTTCCGAGAGAACTCAAAGGAAGCGTTTTCCCATCCATGTGTACCAAGATTGTGTCCCGTTCATGTGGAACCTCGATACGAGCGGACTTGTTATCAGTTACCGTCTGAAGAAATTGGTTGATCGCCTCGAACTTATTTCTATCTCCCTGGTTGAAGGCCGCCGGATTCTGCAACTTTACCAACCGCTCGATTATTCCGTCGCCGCTGAACTCTTCCGAGTGGCTACCCTGCTCACCTATTTGGCGAATTGCCGGAATCATCTCTGCGCTAACCGAATCGAACTTCGGACTTATTGCCCTTAACACTTCTGGAAACCAATGTTGACCTCGTCCACCTTGGTTTGAACCCGTAATCTTGTTCCAGACGCGGGATAACGAGCCATCGCTCATAAGCGAAAAAGCCGCCTCCCATGCGGGTATGTCCACGAGCTTTGCTTCGGCATCGAAATCAAACCACGCGTCTGTGGTGCCATCATTTCTTGCTTTTTCTTGGACCACTCTGAGAAGTTCGCCTGTTTCATAGGTTGTGTTGGTATGGCCATCCCGATAAACCTTGCTCATCATCTGAACGAATTGTAGAAAATCGCCATTTTCTTCACGCCGAAGAGGCACTGGAATACCAACAGTAAATGTTGCCGGTCCTGGTATATGTCGGTCGAGTGCATCCAGTTTGAGCCCGCCTGGTCTACCCGACATCGCAGGATAAACCTCATGTAACAAACGAAGAATGTTTGACTTACCACTATTGTTTTGCCCGATGAAAAGGTTGATTTTTCCAAGCTGCGCCAAGCGCTGAGTGGTGGGGCCAAAGCTTCTGTAACCACTTACCGAGATGGAGCTAATCGGCAACTTTATGTCCATTCGATATCCGTCATTTCCAATAACTCACACACAAAATAAAAAAGGCGCAGTCCCCTGCGCCTTTTTTGCTTCTCAGCCGGTCAATCCCAGCTCAACGCCCCGCCCGTCTGATACTCCGTGACGCGCGTCTCGAAGAAATTCTTCTCCTTCTTCAGGTCGATCATTTCGGCCATCCAGGGGAAGGGGTTGGTGACGCCGGGGAACATCTCGTCGAGGCCGATCTGCTGGCAGCGGCGGTTGGCGATGAAGCGCAGATATTCCTTGAACTGGGCTGAATTCAGCCCCAGCACGCCGCGCGGCATGGTGTCTTCGGCGTAGCGGTATTCGAGTTCGACACCCTTCTGGATCAGGCTGTTGATTTCGGCCTTGAACTCGTTGGTCCACAGGTGCGGGTTTTCCAGCTTGATGGTGTTGATGAGGTCGATGCCGAAGTTGCAGTGCATGGACTCGTCGCGCAGGATGTACTGGTACTGCTCGGCGGCGCCGGTCATCTTGTTCTGGCGGCCCAGGGCGAGGATCTGCACGAAGCCGACGTAGAAGAAGATGCCTTCCATGATGCAGGCGAAGACGATCAGCGACTTCAGCAAGTCCTGGTCGGCCTGCGGGGTGCCGGTCTTGAACTGCGGATCGGTGAGCGTGTTGATGAAGGGGATGAGGAACTCATCCTTGTCGCGGATGCTGGCGACCTCGTGATAGGCGTTGAAGATTTCGCCTTCGTCGAGGCCCAGCGATTCGACGATGTACTGGTAGGCGTGGGTGTGGATGGCCTCTTCGAACGCCTGGCGCAGCAGGTACTGGCGGCACTCGGGCGCGGTGATGTGGCGATAGGTGCCGAGCACGATGTTATTGGCGGCGAGCGAATCGGCGGTGACGAAGAAGCCGAGGTTGCGCTTGACCAGGCGGCGCTCGTCTTCGGTGAGCGCGGTGGGGTCTTTCCACTGTGCGATATCGCGGCTCATGTTCACTTCCTGCGGCATCCAATGGTTGGCGCAGCCGGCGAGGTATTTCTCCCACGCCCATTTGTATTTGAAGGGGACGAGCTGATTCACGTCCGTCGAGCCGTTGATGATGCGCTTGTCGGATGCCCGCACGCGTTGGGTCTGGGGCGCGGGCTCATCGGCCACGTCAGCGCCAAGCGGCGCAGCATCATTGCGCAGGAAAGACGGCACGTTGACGGGCTGCGTGGCAGGCGTGAAATCATCTTCAAAATTCAGCATCGTTTGTTATCTCCTTTGAGCTTGGCTCGCACCGATGCAAGCCAAATACAACATTTACACATCCACTCCTGCTAGCAGAAGTAAGCATTGTCCCCTTCTGCGCCACCTCGACTGGATCGAGTCAGCGGGGATGAAGGCGAGCACTGTCTGAGCTCCGCAGCAAGCCGCGTTTTGTGCGGCTTGTCAGGGCGAGTTGCGCAGCCGCCCCGATGGCTCGGTTCAGTCGAGGCCCGCCCCGAAGGGGTGGCGCAGCGGGGTCGCCTTTCTTTGGTTACTTTCTTTGGCGAGACAAAGAAAGTAACTTGCCGGCCGGCAACCCCGGCCCTACCAACCTAAGGAAGCTCCGCTCTCTTAGTGAGGCGCAACCCCATGTGCTTGGACACGTCGTCCATACGAATACCGGCCAAATTCATCACAGAGTCCGAAACCGGCCCGCCGATCGTTAGGTCAAACGGCTGCGGGTCATGGCCAAATATCGAAAGCGGTTGTCCCGCGTAGTGAACGACCTTCACCGTCGCATCAACCTGAGAGTTCGCAATCTTGTATTTGCCTGTGTAGTAATAAGTCCCATCGCCACCGTAGATATTTCCGTTTTCAAAAATCGCTACGCCAGCGCCGACATCACCTGCGTTCGACACAAACTCGACAGACCACAGAGCTTCAACAGTCATTTCGTCGCCCCCTTCACTGACAAGCCTCACACTCCTCAAACCCCACATCCCCCGGCCGCATGGTGCACGCCACCCCATCCAGCTCAGGTTCCGGCAGATTGGCCGCCGCCTTGCCCATGGCGCTGCTGGTGTTGCCCGCGGTGCTCATCGCCCCGGCGCCACCGCTCGACGACACGGCATTGAGTTCGCCGCCCTTGCCGGTCGATTTCTCGGCCGAGGTCGCGCCCAGCGTGCGCAGGTAATAGGTGGTCTTCAGGCCGCGTATCCACGCCAGCTTGTAGGTTTCGTCGAGCTTTTTGCCCGAGGCGCCGGCCATGTAGATGTTGAGGCTCTGGCCCTGGTCGATCCACTTCTGGCGACGCGACGCGCACTCGACCAGCCAGCGGGTTTCCATTTCGAACGCGGTGGCGTACAGCGCGCGGATGTCGGCCGGGATGCGGTCGATCTTGGCGAGGCTGCCGTCGAAGTACTTGATGTCGGCGACCATGACTTCGTCCCACAAACCCAGCTTCTTCAGGTCGGCCACCAGGTACTTGTTGGCAACGGTGAATTCGCCCGACAGGTTGGATTTGACGTAGATGTTCTGGTACGTCGGCTCGATCGAGGCGGAGACGCCGACGATGTTGGCGATGGTCGCGGTCGGCGCGATCGCCATGCAGTTGGAGTTGCGCATGCCGTACTGGCTGATGCGCGCACGCAGCGAATCCCAGTCGAGCGTGCTGGAGCTATCCACTTCGAGATAGCCGCCGCGCTCGGCGGCCAGCAGCTTGATCGAATCCAGCGGCAGGATGCCGCGGCTCCACAGGCTGCCTTCGTAGCTGGAATAGCGACCACGCTCCTGCGCCAGTTCGGTCGACGCCAGGATGGCGTAGTAGGACACGGCTTCCATCGAACGGTCGGCGAATTCGACGGCGTCATCCGAGGCGTAGGTGAGGCGCAGTTCCTGCAGCGCATCCTGGAAGCCCATGATGCCAAGGCCCACCGGACGGTGCTTGAGGTTGGAATTGCGCGCCTTGCCGACGGCGTAGTAGTTGACGTCGACCACGTTGTCGAGCATGCGCATCGCGGTGTGGATGGTGGTCTTGAGCTTCTCCAGATCAAGCGCGCCGTCTTTAAGGTGGTTGATCAGGTTGACGGAGCCGAGGTTGCACACGGCGATTTCGGTCTCGCTGGTGTTGAGCGTGATCTCGGTGCACAGGTTGGAGCTGTGGACGACGCCGACGTGCTGCTGCGGGCTGCGGATGTTGCACGGGTCCTTGAAGGTGATCCAAGGATGGCCGGTTTCAAACAGCATCGACAGCATCTTGCGCCACATCTGGTTGGCGGGAATGCGCTTGAACACCTTGATCTCGCCACGGTCGGCCTTGCGCTCGTATTCGGCGTAGGCCTCGGCGAAGGCGCGGCCGTAGAGGTCGTGCAGGTCGGGCACGTCGTTCGGGGAAAACAGGGTCCAGTCGCCGCCTTCCATCACGCGCTGCATGAACAGGTCCGGAATCCAGTTGGCGGTGTTCATGTCGTGGGTGCGGCGGCGGTCGTCACCGGTGTTCTTGCGCAGCTCGAGGAATTCTTCCATGTCGAGGTGCCAGGTTTCGAGGTAGGCGCACACCGCGCCCTTGCGCTTGCCGCCCTGGTTGACCGCGACGGCGGTGTCGTTGACCACCTTGAGGAACGGAACCACGCCCTGCGACTTGCCGTTGGTGCCCTTGATGCGTGCGCCCATGGCGCGCACCGGGGTCCAGTCGTTGCCGAGGCCGCCGGCGTATTTCTGCAGCATGGCGTTTTCCTTGATCGCCTGATAGATGCCGTCGAGGTCGTCGGTGACAGTGGTCAGGTAGCAGGAAGACAGCTGGCTGTGGCGGGTGCCGGCGTTGAACAGGGTCGGCGTCGACGACATGAAGTCGAACGAGGACAGCACCTGGTAGAACTCGATGGCACGCGCTTCGCGGTCAACTTCATTGATCGCCAGGCCCATCGCCACGCGCATGAAGAAGGCCTGCGGCAGTTCGATGCGCGACTCTTCGATGTGCAGGAAATAGCGGTCGTAGAGGGTTTGCAGGCCGAGGTAGCCGAACTGGTAGTCGCGCCCGGAATCGAGCACTTTGGCCAGACGCGCGATATCGAACTGGGCGAGCTTTTCGTCCAGCAGTTCGGCGGCGATGCCTTTCTTGATGTAGGCGGGGAAATACTCGGCGTAACGGGTGGCCATGTCGGCCTGCAGCACGGCTTCACCCAGCACTTCATGGCGGATCGAGTTCAGCAGCAGGCGCGCGGTGACGAACGAATACGCCGGGTCCTGTTCAATCAGCGAACGCGCAGCCAGCACCAGCGCCTTTTCGACTTCGGCCATCGGCACGCCGTCGTAAAGGTCACGCAACACGGTGTGCATGATCGGCTCGGCGCGCACGCCGTCGCCCAGACCGGAGCAGGCATCGGCCAGCAGCACGTTCAGGCGCGCGGTGTCGAGCGGCTTTTTCACGCCATCCTCGATCACGTGTAGGGTGATTTCGGGCACGCCGGCGGCTTTTTGCGCGGCGCGTTCCTGCATGCGCTTTTCACGGTACAGCACGTAGGAACGCGCGACTTCGTGCTCGCCCGAGCGCATCAGCGCCAGTTCGACCTGGTCCTGGATGTCTTCGATGTGGAAAGTGCCGCCGTTGGGCGCGCGACGCAGCAAGGCGGCCGTCACCTGGCTGGTGATCGTCTCGACCAGCTCGCGAATCCGCGCCGATGCTGCCGCCTGCCCACCCTGCACCGCGATGAACGCCTTGGTCACCGCGACCGCGATCTTGTTCGGCGCAAAGCCGACCACCGCGCCATTGCGGCGGATGATCTTGTAATCGGCGTAACGCGTATCGATCACCATGTTTTCGCTGGTTTCAACCGGCGGAATCGGCTGGGACGGGGTGGACTCGGTGGCGACAGACAACATCTAACTCTCCTTGGGTAGCGCAACAAAAATGAATGGGCAACGCATTACGAATAAAGCTGGCTAATAGAGATGGCGCAGGTCCCACCAACTTATCCACAGCTTGCCCAGCCCCCACACACAGGATTATTCACAACATATAGTGGTGCGGTGGGAAGGCGAGTACAAATTCTAGTGTCTGAGCCAGCCATGTCAACCGACTTTTACGCAAATTTGTGCAGCAAAAAGGTGCATCCAAAAAAACTCAAAGCAAATCAAGGTTTTTGGCCAGCAGGCTGCCTAAAACATGAACAGCAACAGAAAAAATGGCTGGCGAGGCAAATAAGCATGCCATGCCAATGAATGCGCGGGATGGGGGTTTTCGGGTTGGGTAGCAGCGCAACGTGCGTGCGCCAGACGTGCTCAATGTTTAATCGGCTGGAGGCTGCGCAGGTTCAAGGACGGTGAAGTATCGGGTAAGCCAGACAGGAAAACATTAATCCCCCCTGATTTCCCGAACACAGAAAAGCTGTTCCACGGTTTTGCTGCCCATGCGGTCGAAGTCGTCGGGTACGGCAATCTGCCCAGCCATAAAGCCCAGTCTTTTAGCCTGTTGCACGGTTGGCGCGTCCAGGCGCGTGACTTTGACCAGCGGTTTGCCGGCCTTGGCGATGATGAAGGAATCGCCTTGAACCGCCTGCTCGATCAGCTTCGACAATTGGGCTTTGGCCATGCGGATATCAACAGTTTGCATGTTTGCTCCGGATAATCCTGCTGGTCTGAAAAGGTTCGCCATGCCCGGTTGGGGCTTGCCGCAGCGGTATCAGGCCGCCTCGACCATCCCCACCGCCTGCTCCACGTCCACCGCCACAATCCGCGACACGCCCGGTTCCTGCATGGTGACGCCGGCCAGGTGCTGGGCCATTTCCATGGTGACGCGGTTGTGGGTGATGAAAAGGAACTGGGTGTGGTCCGACATCGCCTTGACCAGCTTGCAGTAGCGGTCGGTGTTGGCGTCGTCGAGCGGGGCGTCGACTTCGTCGAGCAGGCAGAACGGCGCAGGGTTCAGCTTGAACATGGCGAACACCAGCGACAGCGCGGTGAGGGTCTTTTCGCCGCCGGACAGCAGGTGGATCGAGGTGTTCTTCTTGCCGGGCGGCTGGGCGAACACCTGCACGCCGGAATCAAGCAGTTCGTCGCCGGTGAGGATCAGGCGCGCCTGCCCGCCGCCGAACAGCTGCGGGAACAGTTCGCCCATGTGCCGGTTGACAGTGTCGAAGGTTTCCTTGAGCTTGGCGCGCGATTCTTGGTCGATGCGGCGGATCGCGTCTTCCAGCGTGGTGACGGCCTCGAGCAGGTCGGCGCATTGCGCGGCGAGGTAGTCGGCGCGCTCCTGCGCCTGGGTCAGTTCGTCCAGCGCGGCGAGGTTGACCGCGCCCAGACCGGCGATGTCATTCTGCAGGCGGGTGATGTCGGCCTGCAGCTGGGCCGGCCTGGGGCTGTCGGCCAGCGCTTGTTCCAGCTGGGTTTCGTCGGCTGCCGCTTCGCGCAATTGCAGCTCGAACTGCGACTGCGTCAGCATGGCTTCCTGGTCTTTGAGCTTGAGCTGCTCGATGCTGCGGCGCAACGGGTCGAGCCCCTGTTCGCAACCCAGGCGTGCTTCGTCGTGGCTGCGCAGCTGCGCGGTGAGGCCTTCGAGCGCGTCGCGCGCGGCGGCGAGTTCGGCTTCGCATGCGGTGCGCGTGGTCAGGGCCTGCTGCAATTCGAGGTCGAGCGCGTCGGGCGGCATTTTGGCCAGCTCGTCGCGGGTGTGCGCCAGGCTGGCTTCGTCGACGGCGATTTCCTGCTCGATGCGGGTAAGCGTAGCGCCGAGTTCGGCGATTTTGTGGGTGCAGGTGGTGAGCGCAAAACCGGCTTCCTGATGCCGTCGCTCGGCGGCGCGTTGCAGTTCGCGCGCTTCGTACACGGCGCGGTCGGCCTGGTCGCGCCTCTGCCGCGCGGCGTTGAGCGCATCACGTGCGGCCTCACCTTGCGCGCGGTAATCCTTGAGGCGGGTTTCCAGCAGGTCGAGCGTGGCGTGCTCGCTGGTCTGCAGGTGGGCGACTTCTTCAAGTTCCTGGGCGATTTGCGTCGCCCGGCTTTGCACCCGTTCCACCGCCTGCTGCAAGCGCAGCAGTTCCATTTGCGCGGTGTGGTGGCGGCTTTGCGTCTGGGCGGTTTGCGCACGCAGGATCTGGATCTCGCGCTGGCGTTCGGCGTAGCTGTGTTGCGCCTCGGCATAGGCCACATCCAGCCCGCTCACCGTTTCGTGCAGCTGCGCCGCATCGGTGGTCAGCCGTTCGAGCTCACGGCCGCGCGCCAGAATGCCTTCGACCGCCGTGTGCGGGCCGTGGAAGGTGACGCTGTGGCGCGT
>Ga0208375_1003857_pt1 | contig 12294 bp, 15 predicted proteins | sample RifOxyD1_FD_184038 | JGI IMG/M metagenome (GOLD analysis project Ga0208375, IMG submission 184038) | Soil microbial communities from Rifle, Colorado - Rifle Oxygen_injection D1 (SPAdes) | ecosystem: Environmental > Terrestrial > Deep subsurface > Rock core/Sediment | place: Rifle, Colorado... | reverse complement strand
CCTCAAAAAGCTCCACTTCTCCTTTATCTGTGCCAATCAAATCCTCGTTTAAAGTTTGAGATTCAACAAGTTTCCTCATATTTTGTCCAAAATCCTTTTTATCTTTTCTTAAATTAATTCCCAAACAATCTTGAACTTTGTTAATCAAAATAAAATCATCTCTGTGTAGAATTCCATTTTCCAACTCTTTTATCACTCCCTCTTTCTCACCAATCATCTCAGCAAGCCTTCCCCTAGTTAAATTCATCTCTCTTCTCCTTTTAGATATCTCCCAGTGAAAGTGATCAATTAAATCTCCAAGAACTCTATTTTTCTTCCAGCTCAAAGAACGCCTAAAATCAACAACCTCCTTGTCTCCCAAGTCAAGCTTCTCAGAAGAATCCTCTTTAGAAGAATGAATTTTCCTAACAATCGGCAAACCTTCTCTGCGGGCATAATCCTCAGTAACTGTAACGATTTTCCCCTCTTCAATCGCCTCAACACTCGTGCCCTTTAGGATACTAGTGCCCTTTCCTCCAAACCTACTTCCCACGGACCTACTTGGTGGCAGTTGGCTATCATTTTCCATGAAAAAACAATAAAATTGTACTTTTTATTTATTGTTATACTCAAGAAAATAGCACTTCCTCTATGCCTTCCAAATCTTCAACATTTTTAATGACATGCTTCTCATCTACAATTATCGCAGGATATTTATCAATAAGATATTTCTTCTTAATAAGTTCAACAGACTCCAGCTCCAAATTTCCAGCAATAGGAATCAGAATGACTTCGCCTGGATGCTCATTCTTCAAACTCTCTAATTTTCTGGAAAAAACAAGCTGTTCAGACTTCAAAGTAGCTCCTTCATCCTTATACTGAAAAATATAAACAACTGTATGAATATCACTCCCACAATTTTTTTTCAAATCAATCGCCTGAGCCCAGAGCATAACTCTAAGCAAGTCATATCTTTTATGCAAAATCTCAAGCAAGCCAGTTAACTGGGATGCCTCATCATAATCCTCCAAAATTCTCGCTTCATTGTAGATTCTATCAGCAAATTTCATAAGAGCTAAATTAGCATCCTCGCATCCAATTTCAAAATTATTGCTAATAGTTCCAAGCAGCTGGCTGTCCAAAAGATTAATTTCTGAATTAACCAGGGTCTCTTCAACCAAATCATTTCGGGAATTTTCAAACCCAATCCCAATTAAAATTCCCACCCCAAAAATCAAGACAGCGGACAAAAGCGCCTGCCAAAATACATGTTTTCTATTCACCATGAATACTTGCCTCGAGCCAATTTATATACAGAGGTTATTAAAATTAACGGATACAGAGAAAGATAAATCAAAAAGTAAAAAGCTAAAACAAAGAGATTTTTATCTCTTAATTCCTTCTCCTTCATAACACTAAGCCCAAGAATTGTAAACAAAACTCCAAGAATAAACAAAGAAAGGCCAAAGAAATGCAAAACCTGGGGGCTTAAATTAAACTCTGAAGTTCTCACAAGAGCAGTCCCAACAAAAACAGAGAATTTGGTTGCAAAATAAGTTATCCATATCCTTCTTCCAAGGAGATAAACAAAAATTCCAAGTCCTAAAATACCAACGCACAGAGAAATAACAAAAAAAGGAAGTATAAAAGCACCAAGCATTCCCCTTCTTAAGAAAAACCCCTTGTACTTAATAATAGTCTGCAATCCTCCAATATTCCACCTTATTCTTTGCTTCCACCAGTGCCTAAATCTTGTCGGAGTGATGCTATGGGTCCTCGTAGCAAGGCACATTCTTGCCACATATCCGTAATAAACCATTCTCCAAACAATTTCAATGTCTTGAGTCATATTTTTAGTGTCAAAGAGCCCGATTTCAAGCAAAACTTTTTTCTTGTATAAAGCAAAGGGCCCTGGAGTAACATAAACAGCATCAACTCTGTCCAAAAGTTTTCTGGTAAAAGCAATAACAGAATATTCAATCGCCTGTAACTTCTCAATAAAACTATCCCTTTTCTTAGCCATAATCCCACAGGTAACTCCGCCTACCTTTTCATCTTTTTGCAGGAAGCCAATCATTTTCTTCAGCGCATCTTTCTCAGGCATAGAATCTGCATCAGCAACAGCAATATAATCATATTTAGCTTTCAAAACTCCAAGATTAGTCGGCTCAGCAGCCCCGCCTGAATTTTTCTTATTAACAATCAATTTAACATTTTTATAATTCTTAACATACTTCTTGACAACTTTAACAGAATCATCTGTACTCCTGTCATCAACAACAATAATCTCTATTTTATTTTTGGGATAATCCAGATTGAGCAATCCCTCAATTGCTTCCCCAATAGAATCAGCTTCGTTATAACAAGGCATGACTATACTTACCGGCTCCACCTTTCCTTTTGGGTAATAAAACATTTCTTTCCTATTCTGAATATAAATCAAAACAAAAAGAGAAATCATGTATAAAGCAAGAAAAATATAAATAAAATAAATTGTTTCAATAACAGTTGTAGCCATCCCTAACCTCCTGTATCCTTCACCTTTTTTGAAGAGTTAAGATTAAAATAATCATAAAAACTATCACTCAAACTTAATTCAGAAGTATGCCCGATTTTTTTCTTATTTACCAATCCCATCTCAACAAATCTTTTAACATGGTCATATGCTTTGTTTCCCCTTATCTTAATCAAAACACTTTGCTTCATTGGTTGTTTGTATGCAATTATAGCTAAACTCTCTTGTTCGGCATTCGTAAATTCAGCACTTCCAGTCGCCAGCCTATTAACTAAATCTCTATGTTCAGAAGCAACATCCATTTTCCATTTTCCACCCTGCTCAACAACATCAATCCCGGAATCAGCATACTTCTCGCTAAGATCCCCCAAAATCTTTCTCAATAAAACAGGATTCAAATCGGTCAAAGAAACAAGCTCCTGCATGCTTAAAAACTTCCCAGCTACAAAAAGAGCAGCCTCAACTCTTCTCGTATTTTCCCTCTCAGAATCTTCATCAATTTCTTCCATACTTTCGCTACTAACTATCCCAGCCACCTCATTATTGCCCAATTCTTCTCTACCAGTCATAACAAACCCATACAAAATTAGCTATTTAACTTTTGCCCATCCTCATTCCACCAATAACCGAAAAGTTCACTACTCAAATTTAATAATTTCACCAAAAAACCTTAAATACCTCAGACAAAACCCTTCAACATGAAAAAGCTGGAAACAATAGCAATAACAGGATTACTATCATTAATCTCACTTACACCAGGATGCATGAGCCTTGTAACTCCATTTGTTCCAGATTGTTTAAAAAAACCAAAAAGAGTTTGCATATATAACACTCCTCCAATTCTTTATACAACGAGGAACGAAAGAAACATATTGGCATACATGGAATCAATTCAACCAAAATTAGCCTACTCGGAACCAATCAAAACAAAACAATCAAAATCCCTTCAATAATCGCAGCCAGAATCAAGAGAGGCAGAATTATCATCAAAAAGGCATTCATAGATTCATAGAATCTCCTCTTCAATTCTTTAACTCCGTCTTTTGCAAAAATAAACATTCCAAATTTAACTCCTAACCCCAAAGCAATAAAAATTGCAGGAAGCTCAAAAATTCCATGAGGCAGAATCCTCCACATAACTCCAATTCCGGAGATTTGAATAACTTGGGAAGCAACATAACCCAAAACAATTCCATTACCCATGGCATTGAGCAAAGGAAAAACTCCAAAAATAAATCCAAACAAAATCCCAAAAAAAGCACTCTGAACATTATTCTGCAAGATAAAGAAAATCATTTCAATCCAGTTCAATCCCTCAGTCTGCAAAAGAATCTGTTTTAAGAACTCATCCAAAAAAGTAAAATTCTCCCAGAAAAAAAGCCCAATTAAACTAAATCCGAAAAAAATAAATATAACAAAATAAATATAACCAGAACTTTCTTTAATATAATCAACTGCCTCCCTAAATTGTTTTCTAAAACTAAACTTTCTCATTTTATCTAAACATCCTCTGCAACCTGTCAACCTTTCTTTTGTATTTTGTCTTCAAATAATATCCATAAACAATTCCAGCTAAAAACCCTCCAAAATGGGCAACATTGCCAATTGGCCAACTAAATATTGCACTCAAACCCCACATAATAAATAATACTGCTGGAATCATAATATAAGCAGGAAGAGAGAAAAAAGGAAAGAAAATAATGCTAAATCTTAATTTAGGAAGCAAAATGACATACAAACCGGCAATTGCAAAAATCGCTCCGGAAGCACCAACCATATAAATATCAGGACTTCCAAAAACTCTGGAGCCAAATTCTGTATTTCCAAAGTATCCAGTCAGGACAACAGACAATCCTCCAGCAAATAATCCAGAAACCAGATAAAACCACAAAAACCTCTTTCTTCCAATAATTTTTTCACATAAACTTCCAAGAGAAAATAACACAAACATATTTACAAAAAGATGAACAAAACTTCCATGAACAAATATATGAGTAATTAAACTCCATAAATATTTTCCCTGCAGAATATTCGTAGATTTCAAAGCAAAGTTGTTTATTAATTCAGAGTCAGGATTCGCAAGTATAAAAAATGCAACAAAAGAAAAAATCAAACTGACAAAAACCAACCACCCTACAACTGAAAGATTCCTAAAAAAACCAATAAAACTTCTCCTCCTTCGTCTAATCACCTTCTTCCTCCAGAAACAGCCCTCATCGCAAGGCCAAACATGCCCAGCTTCTTCTTTAGCTTAGGTTTCGCCATTAGTTTCTTTACAGCCTTCTTCTTTAGCTTAACCTTCTTCCTTTGCCCAGATTTAACCTTCTTTCTTTCAGGCTTAACTTTTATTTTCTTTTTAACAATTGTTTTGGGCTTAGCAAGCTTCTTCCTCTCCAAAGCAAGTTTCTTCCTCCTAATCGCCCTTTCCTCCGCCTTCTTTTTTTCCTCTGCCTTAAACTTCCTATTCTTCGCCTTCTGCCCTTTCTTTTCAATAATTTCAAGCTGTTCGTTTGCACTATTCAAGATTCCCTTCAAGACAGAAGCCTCCTTTTCAATTCCCTTAATCAAATCTGCATTATCCTTTAACTCCAAGACACACCCCGTCTCAGGACAAATAAAATCATTCTCAAGTGCCTCTTCTTCTGTATATTCTATATCGGCATCAGGACAATAATAAAACCTTTCCTTTTTTCTTCTCCCTATTTCCTTTTCAAACTCTTCCAGCTTGGAAAAAACCCTGTTCCTAAGAAGCTCTATGGCTTTCCCGCTGTTCAAAGTCCAAAAATAAGTATACCATCCTCCTTTCTTGCTGTCCTTCTTCCTAACAAAACCAACAAGCCCCACATCAGCAAGTTTATAGAGAATATTCCTCGTCTGATTAATAGTCAAATCTAATTTTTTAGCAATCAAAAATTCATTAACATTTTTCTTGCCATAAAGCAGGTCTACAATCTTCTCAGCCACTTCCCCGGCAATTTCAGAAACAATATCTTTCAGAAGTTTCACCTGCATAAACACTCTACAAAAATCCCCGTTAAAAACTTTTCTATCTCAGTAAAAACAACAAATAAACAAAAAATGTTGTAACTACGAAATTAAGATAAACCTATTTAAACAAAATCTCAAATCTATAAACATGTTCTCAAATGAAAAAAATGAAAGCTCATTACCAGACTTGCCTCCTCTGGAAGACGAATTCGACAGAAGAATGAGAAATATAAGGCGTGAAAAAAATAACCTGCCGGCATTTCCGGATTCTTCATCTCATAACAAGTTTTCAGAGACAGCAATAAAAGACGCTGTGGAAGAAGATAAATTAGAAGAGGCCCCAAGCACAATTGAAATGGAAGAGTGGCATTCAGAGGAAAGAGGAATGGAAGAAAAAGGATTCCCAGAAATAGCAGAGCCAATTCTTCCAAAAACATCAAATGACATATTCGTAAAAATAGACAAATTCAGAACGGCAAGAACAACTTTAAATGACGCAAAAGACAAGCTGGAGGAAATTCATTCTTTAATAAACAAAATAAGAGATGTCAAAATGAGAGAAGAGCAGGAATTAACAGCATGGGAAAAAGAAATATCTACGGCAAAAGCCAGAATTCATGAAGTTAGCTCAAGCATTTTTGATAAGGTTGATTAAAATGAGCTCGGAATATATTAAAATATCTTATCCCGAAAGAATAATGGGTGAAAGAAACCTTCTATATGCAGAGATGGAAACCCTGACTTCAATTAAAAACCTTATTGAATACAAAAAGATAAGAAGGCAGGAATTAGATTTAACCCTCAGACTAAAATCAAAAATAAAAATGTTTAATGATACAATGAAAATTTTGGACAGGATGCTCCCAAAAATAACAGCAAAAACCCAAAAAACAGAATCTGCAAAACTCTCTGAAAGCGAAATCCAAGAACAAGATTTGGAAAGCGAGTTGGAAAAGATAAGGCAAAAACTTGAAAGAATTCAAGCCAATTAATCAACCACATTAATTTTATATATTCTCTTCCTTCTACATACACATGAAAGAAATAAAAACAAGACAAGAGCTAATCAAGGCATACATCAAGTTTTTCCAGTCAAAAAAGCATAGAGAAATCCCATCATCTTCATTAATTCCTCAAAACGACCCGACAGTTCTATTCACAACTGCCGGAATGCACCCTTTAGTTCCATATCTTTTAGGAACGCCACATCCATTAAGAACAAAAAGATTAGTCAATGTTCAAAAATGCATCAGAACTCAGGATATAGATGAAGTAGGAGACAAAACCCACCACACATTCTTCGAAATGTTAGGAAACTGGAGTTTAGGGGACTATTTCAAAAAAGAAGCGATAGAATTTTCATTTGAATTTCTTACAAAAACATTAGGAATTCCAACCAAGAAATTGGCAATATCAGTCTTCAAGGGGGATAAAGACGCTCCAAAAGATGAAGAATCATCAAAAATCTGGCAGAATTTAGGAATTCCAGAAGAAAGAATTGCATATCTCCCAAAAAAAGATAATTGGTGGGGTCCAGCAGGAACAACGGGCCCTTGCGGCCCAGACACAGAAATGTTTTATTGGACATCTGAGAAACCAGTGCCAAAAAAATTCAACCCAGAAGATGAAAAATGGGTGGAAATCTGGAACGATGTTTTTATGCAGTATAACAAAACTCCAGAAGAAAAATATGAACCATTAAAACAAAAAAATGTAGATACTGGAATGGGAGTCGAAAGAACAATCACAATTCTAAACGGGCTAAATGACAATTACGAAACATCCTTATTCAAGCCAATAATAGACCAAATAGAAAAAATATCAAATAAAAAATATAAGGGAAATGAAAGAGCAATGAGAATAATTGCAGACCATCTAAAAGCGGCAACTTTTATCCTCGGAGACGAAAGAGGAATAGAGCCGTCAAATATAGGACAAGGATACGTTCTAAGAAGATTAATTAGAAGAGCCATAAGATATGGAAAATTATTAGGAATAAATCACTCTTTCACATCTAAAATATCTAAATTTGTTCTTCCAATCTATCCAGACTATCAAGAACTTCATAAAAACCACAATTTCATAAAACAGGAATTGGCAAAAGAAGAGGAAAGATTCTCAAAAACATTAGAAAAAGGATTGAGAGAATTTAACAAACTTTCAAAAGACAAACTAATTTCTGGAAAAGAAGCTTTCCTCCTCTTCCAATCTTACGGATTTCCAATTGAAATGACTGAAGAACTTGCAGATGAAAAAGGGATAAAAGTAGATTTAGAAGAATATAACAAAGAATTCAAAAGGCATCAGGACTTATCAAGAACATCTTCTGGAGGAATGTTCAAATCAGGACTTGCAGACGATTCAGAGCAGACTAAAAAACTCCACACAGCAACACATTTACTAAACGAAGCATTGAGAAAAGTTTTAGGAAAAGAAATAAAACAAAAAGGTTCAAACATAAATCCTGAGAGATTAAGGTTTGATTTCAACTTCGAAAGAAAACTAACAGAAGAAGAAATAAAAAAAGTAGAAGATTTAGTTAACGAAATAATTCAAAAAAAGTTAAAAATTATCAAGGACGAAGTTCCACTGAAAGATGCTATTGAATCAGGAGCCCAAGCAGAATTCGGAACAAAATATCCTGAAATGGTTTTTGTCTACTCTATTGGAGAAGGAAAAAATCAATTCTCAAAAGAAATTTGCACAGGCCCGCATGTCAACAATACAGGTGAATTAGGAAAATTCAAAATAATAAAAGAAGAGTCAATTGCCGCAGGAACCCGAAGAATAAAAGCTATTTTAGAATAGAACGAAAACCCCAATCACCAAAGCCAACAGCAAAGCATACAGCCCAAACCACCTCAAATTCTTCCGAGTAGTTAAAATATATGTATAAACAAAATGAAGAGACAATAAACCAACAAAAAAGCTAATCATCGCTGCCCAAATCAATTCAGAAGGCAAAGTCTTGCTCCCAATAGCCAAAATGTTTGCACCAAAAATAATTGGAATAGACATCAAAAATGAAAATTTAACTGCATCTTTCTCGTTAAGTCCCAGAAGCAACCCAGAAGAGATTGTGGCACCGCTTCTTGAAACTCCTGGAAATAAAGAGAAAATCTGGGCGCACCCGACCAAAAAACTCTTTCCAATTCCAAATTTCCCGCCAGACCTAAACCTTAAAGAAGCAATAAATAAAAACAATCCGGTAACTCCAAACCCCAGAGCAGTAACTCCCAAACTTCCAAAGACAGATTCAAAAACATTTCTCAGCAAAAACCCAACAATAGCAGCAGGAAGAGTTGCTATAATTAGTAATAACCCTAACTTGGCATTCTTGCTCTCCCATCTTCCCTTAAGCAAGTCTTCAATAATATCTGTAATCTCTTTTCCAAAATAAACAAAAACAGCCATAAGAGTCCCAAAATGAAGGGCAACATCAAACATCATTCCTCCTGAATATCCCAAAAGCTTCTCAAAAATAACCAGATGCCCAGAGCTGGAAACAGGAATCCATTCGGTAATCCCCTGAACAACTGCAATGATTAAAGCTGCAATCAAATTATTCATAAATTACAACAAAAACAAGGATTAATAAAGTTAATTGCCTCTCGAATAATATGGTAAAAAAACCAACCAGTAGAATAAGAAGAAAGAAAACTATAATTTTAAATCATTCTTTAAAGTCAAACATGCCGAAAAAACCCAATACAAAGTATTACAAGTACTATTCAAAAACTGGAAAATATATTTATTCCCAGAACAATTCAAATCCGTTATTCTCTACAATCTCCAAATCCTCAGAATTCTCAGAAAATCCGGAATTATTCCCAAAAATAGTCTGTCTACATCTCCAGCAAAAATGCTCTTTCTCTCCAAGCCCTCCAAAAACCATCTTGTCTTCGTTCTCCTCAAAGGAAAGTAAATCAGGCCACAAGTCAAAAGTAGACCCGCAGGCCTTGCATTGAACGGGCAACACCCCAAATTGATTTTTCATATACTCCAATATATATATTGCTTTATATACTTATATCACTTCTAAAATATCTTTTAAACAAAATGAAAGTTTATATACCAAGTCACTAAGAAATAGCATAACTCTACTTCTTAATTACGATAGCAAATATTCGCTATTTTCCATTAACTGCAATGTCTCATCCGCCCAACTCACAAAACGCATGCCCTGCTTCATGAAAGAAAAGAGAACAATTTATAACTAATTAGTACTAAAAAGAAAGGTTTATAAATCAATAAATAGAAGATTTGCTATGAATAAATTAGAAAGATTGGCAGTTGTAGGATTGTTAGCCTTGGCCCCCACCATAAGTGGATGTTCTTCACTTGGACGTTCCTATCTTAATCCATCAAATCCAAAACATAAACAAATACTTGAAGAAGCACAAAGGGAAGCAAATGAACAGCTAAAAAATCATCCAAGCAGAGGAAAATTAGGCTTTATCCATACATATGAGAATACCGTTCACGGGATAGTAAAAGAAAAGCATGGGTTGTACTATGAAACACTTGGTGAACGCGCAGCTAAAGATGGCACCATCATTGACTAATAAAAAAAGCGCAAAATTAATCTTATAAAACAATCATAAACATATATCAGACTGTGAATCAAAAAAAGGCATTAAATCATGAAAACCTTAGAAAAAATGGCTGTTGTTGGATTGTTAGCAATAGTCCCAAATTTGGGTTCATGCACATCGAGATATGAACTTGATCCAATTTGTAGACCTCCAATAAATTATAATTTAAGAGAAGAAGAAAAACAGAAGAAAAAGGAAAATAGGGTTTATATAGACTTAGAAAAATTCACACAAGACTAACTCTATCAAACAATCATAGACAAAGATGACTCGGTTCACACATCATCCCGGAAGGACAAGTATTCAACCATCCACCAAATTTATTACTACACTCCCATCCTCCTTGAATTTGACAATCCCCATTTGAGCAAGTTCCATACCCCAAACTCCCTGACACCATTTTAACACATTCCTGCCCATTAGTCGCAACCCCACAGTAGTTAAAACAGAAAGATTTATATACTTTTAATAATAAATGTATTCATGAAACCCTTAGAAAAGTTAGCAGTTACTGGATTGTTGGTTTTAGCTCCAACTTTTGGTTCATGCACATCGAGATATGAAAGAATGGGTTTAGAAACATGCGGACCACAACAGATTAGTGACGGGGAGTATGCCATACTTAAATTAAGGGAAGAAGAACAAAAGAAAAAGAAAAATAGGGTCTATATAGACTTAGAAAAATTCACACAAGACTAACTCTATCAAACAATCATAAACAAAGATGACTCGGTTCACACATCATCCCATCAGGACAGCCATTCAACCACACTCCAAATTTATTACTACACTCCCATCCTCCTTGAATTTGACAATCTCCATTTGAGCAAGTTCCATACCCCAAACTCCCTGACACCATTTTAACACAATCTTGCCCATTATTTGAATTATAATCACAAACCCCTAATGAATCACATGCGCCACACCCAATATCCCCACACCTACCATTCCATCCATTGCTCCCATCAGCAGAAGAAGAAACATCCTCCGAAGCCACACACTCCATTCCAGGCTCAATAGTATCCATCTCATCTCTGCATATTTTCCAATGAGTAGACATGTCAACCTGCGGTTGCAATGCTTTCAAACAATAACCACAACTTATTGTATTAAATTCAGGAACATTATTCGGATCATAATTCATTAAACTTACTTTGCTGGGCTTAAAGAAATTCTCAAAAGTGCACCCCTCATAATTATCTCCCCACTGCCCAAATCCCCCAGGTGGCTGTCTGCAGTTTTTTCCATTTCTTTTTCTAACTAACTCATTGAAAAGTATATTGAAAAAACTTGCTGTTTGATTAGGCTTTACTGCTTCATCAGCCAACCCGCATAATGCGTGTCCTGTTTCATGAACAGAGGTTTTAGGTAGAGCAATAGGCCTTGTAAATATTGTCCTTCTTCCAAAATTAGTATATCCTAAAGTAATAAAACTCCCGACAATAATAGGTGCGCCCAGATCCCCCCTCTGCGTTCGTAAATTATACAATCTACTATCTCCCCCACAACTCGAAACAGAAGGCACAAGATTATAAACAGAATCCTCAAATCTTCCGTTTAGTTTTAGTGGATACTCAGAATCATCCTGTTCCTTCAAATCAACATAATAAGAAAAAGCTCTCTTGTAAGGAATCAAAGCATTAGTAGCATTAACATCACTGCCAAAAGGATCAATCTCCCAAAAACCATTATGCATATCATCCCAACCACTATCCATAATATCATAAGGTACAAACTCTGCACTCTCCCCCCTCATAGAAACATACTTTATGTGCTTCATTTTCGAAACTTCCGGATTGCTCCCCCACAAGGTCACACATTTATTCACCATGATTTCCACACTGGGATTTTCAAGAGCATACCCAACAGAATCAACAACCTCACATTTCAACCTTCCATTTTCAATAAGTGCCTCCATTTTTTCAATATTATTGGGAGTAACCAATCCCTGAGGCCACCCTTCAATTTTCCATTCATATCTCGCAAATCCTCCAACCACATTTCCATTATCATCAAATTCTTCATCAGAATTAACAAGACTAAAAGTCCCTTGATTAAGTACAACCTTCACCCCTCCCTCATCATAAGTCATCAATCTCCCTCTCAACAAACCCAAAGGATGATGCATCGCAGGAGGAAGCTCAACATTCACTCCGCAAACAATATCATCAAAAGGAGTAATTGAAGTAGGAGTAAACAACCTCTCCTCTTCTGTTT
>Ga0208375_1003855_pt1 | contig 12297 bp, 12 predicted proteins | sample RifOxyD1_FD_184038 | JGI IMG/M metagenome (GOLD analysis project Ga0208375, IMG submission 184038) | Soil microbial communities from Rifle, Colorado - Rifle Oxygen_injection D1 (SPAdes) | ecosystem: Environmental > Terrestrial > Deep subsurface > Rock core/Sediment | place: Rifle, Colorado... | reverse complement strand
TCTTCTGGTGTCATTATTTTGTCAGCTACAGCTTCAGCAAAAACTGGTTCTGCATTATTTACAACTTGGTTAAATGGCCTTGTTGGAATACTTCCTTGTGGGTAACTTCTTGCAGGAACTACTTTTGGCATTCTTCTTCCACCAAGTTTTAAAAGATTTGCAAAAACTTCAAATGTATCTGCTGTTACGTCACTGCTTTGAAAACTTTTGCTTTGATCCTCAATTCCTGCTAAAAGATTTGTTGCGATATCGGCATCAATTGGATATGAACTTTCATTGATTAAACTGGTAACAATTTCTGATGTAGAACTTGCAGGCCTTGCAAATGAAAGTACTTGTAAATCGCTTGCCAAAACTTCAAGTAGTCTTGTTCCAACATGTATAACTTTTGAATTTTTTAATTCTTCAGTTGCTAAACTTGGGAAATGAGACTCATTCGCACCGCCAATTAAGATAACCAAATCTCCTGCTGTACCTGCGAAAGATATTTCAACTTGTTCTTTTGTTGGTGATTTTTTACCAGATTTTGGAACTGTAGTTAAAACAAATTTTCCATCTTCAACGTCTGCCCTTACTTTATCAATGTCATCAGCTGGGTAATTTGTAAAACTTATCACTAAATTCTTTCCACCCAATTTTATTGTTACTTTATCTACTCCAACAAGTCTTGAGTATTCAGTAACCATGGGATGAGGGCATGAAATAGAAACACTTTTACCAGCGCCCGCTAGAGATAAATAAAGTGAAAGGCCACCAGCGACCTGATCCATGAATGGTTTATTTGGTAAAAGAATTAATATCTCTTGAGCAGAATCTACAAGTGTTTTAAATGAGTTATCCATCAGTGTTAAATTCGAAATTCGAATATCGAAATTCGAAACTTTTCGTGCTTCGTATTTCGTGCTTCGTATTTATTGTCTTACGGCAATAATAGCATCTCCTATTTGAAAATCAAGCTGTGGTGCAAAAAAGATTCCACATTCCTCACCCTGAGAGACACCATTAACCTCTTGTTTTTGTTTTTTAATTGAATGGATTTTAACTTTTCCTAGTTCTTTTTCAGCTCGCACTAACCTTGTATCAAATGTTTTTTCAATTCTTCCCATCAAAACTTTTGATCCTGCAACTCTTTTTCCATCAAACGGAAACTCAGCTAGAATTTCAGCCTTACCCAAAATCTCAACCATTCCACTTTTGATAATTTCATTTAGTTTTTCTAAAAGCTCGTAGATAATGTCGAATCTTTCTACTTTAACTTTTTCCATTTCGGCAAGTTTTTTGATACCTCCTGAAATTCGACTTTCAAAAACAAAAATCATTGCTTTGTTGGCTTTAGCATTTAAAACGTCTGATTCTGTAACATCTCCAACTGTAGCCTCTACAACTGCAAATTCCTGTGGAATTGAGGTAACTAAAGCTTCAAGTGCACCAGCATTATTTGCTTTTACAAATATTGGCATCTTTGATTTGTCATATTTAGTTTGATTATTGATTATTGGTGATTGGTTATTACTGATCACATGGTCAGTAATTACAGCTCCAACCACAGGTAAATCTTCAAAACCTAATATTCTTGCTGGTTCACCCGGAAAAACTTCTTTTACAGGTTTGTTTTTGTCATCAAATAATCCTTTTATTTTTCCTTTAGCAGTCTCACTAAAAACTTCTTGGCCTACTTTTAGTTTCCCATTTCTAACAACAGCGGAAACCATATTCCCTGCTTTTTCTCGTGTTGTCTCAATTACAACTGCTTCAAGTGAAGCTTCACTGTCTCCTTCAACACCATTAACCTCTGAGAGAAGGGAAATTAAATCTAAAAGTTCTTTCAATCCTTCTTTTTTCTTTGCAGAAACGCCAACATATGGTATTTGACCACCCCTTCCTTCAAAATAAAGTCCTTCCTTTTCTAGTTCTGAAAGTGCAACATCGACAGATGCTGCAGGAAGGTCAATCTTTGTACAAACTACTATGAAAGGTATGCCTGATTTATTAATATGCTCAATGGCTTCCTTTGTTTGAGGTTTAACACCGCTTGACGAATCCAGAATCAAAAGCGCGATATCAGCTAGTTTTGATCCACGAGAACGCATATTTGAAAAGGCTGCATGTCCTGGAGTATCAATAAAGCAAATGCTTTTGCTTTGGCCGGCTTCGCTGGTAAAAGTTATTTTTGATGCACCAATTGATTGAGTGATACCCCCTGCTTCTCCGGCGGTAACATTAGTTTGCCTTAAGGCGTCAAGAAGTGAAGTCTTTCCATGATCAACATGGCCAAGAACTACAACAATTGGCTGTCTTTTTGATTTCATATAATTAGTACCTAGTCGTCAGAAGCTAGAATCTAGAAAATGAAGATTTTGAAATTTAGATGTTCAATTTTCATTTTAAGTCTTCGGAAACTGCTTCTTTCTTCTCGATTTTATCGTCCTCTGTAACTACAGGTGCACCCAATATTTCGATTTTGTAACCCGTAAGTTTACTTGCTAAACGCACATTTTGGCCGTCTTTTCCAATAGCCATTGAAAGTTGTTCTTCTGGAGCTGTAACTGTAGCTTCAAGTGTTTTTTTAGAAACTTTAACTGTTAAGTTTTCAGCAGGAGCCAAAGCTAACTTGATCAGTTCAGCTGGATCTTCGTTATACGGAATTACATCTACTCTTTCTCCACCTAATTCATTTGTAACAGCTTGAACCCTAACACCTTTTTGACCGACACAGCTTCCAACTGGATCAACACCACTTTGAGCTGTAGTAACAGCAATTTTTGTCCTAACTCCAGCCTCTCTTGAAATTAATTTTATTTCTACAGATCCTACACCTATTTCAGGAACTTCACGAGCAAAAAGTTTAACTACAAATTGAGGATCAGCGCGTGAAAGTATAATTTCTTTTCCCTTAATTGTTTCCCTAATATCCTTAAGTAAAAATGTAAGTCTTTGTCCTAGGGATAATCTTTCTGAAGGAACTCTTTCTTCTGCAGGCATGAAACCTTCAGTTCTTCCCATGTCCACTCTGACATTTGGGCCATCAAAACGAAGAACTATTCCAGAAACTAGGGAACCTATTTTACCTGTGAATTCTTCCATGATAACTCCTCTTTCTGCTTCTCTAATTTTTTGGTGAATTACTTGTTTTGCTGTTTGAGCTGCAATTCTTCCAAATCCAGGAGGTGTTACATCTTTTCCGTCAACTAAAACTTTTGCTCCACCATCTAGTGAATCAATTTGGGCGTCCATTACTGTTTCTTCTGCATACTCAACACCTGCTTCTTTTTGATCTCTTCTAAAAGCTGCAATTATTGCCTGTTTAATAGCATCAATAATTACATTTGCATCAAGACCTCTCTCTTGTGCAATTGCTTTCAATGCTTGGTTAAATTCTGTTCTTGGTTGATTATTCATCGCCATAGATTTGAATTCTACAGCATGGAGAAGTTTTTATCAATCTAAAATTAAAGTCCTTCTTCTTTTAAATCGTCTATTATTCTTTTCTGTGTTCTTGTTAATTTTTCTGGAACCAAGATATTTATCTTTACATACTCATCACCTTTTTGTTTGTGGTGTGGATTTGGAGCACCTTGACCTTTTAATCTAATCATTGTTCCCGATGCAGTTCCATTTCTAATTTTTATTTTTATTTCGTCATCAATAGTTGGCACTTTAATTGTTCCACCAAGAACTGCCATTGTGTAAGGAACTGTAACATTAATATAGATATCATCCCCATCTCTTTCAAAAAATTCGTGGGGTGTTACGTTAACCGATAGTGTAAAATCTCCAAAGTTTATTTTTGTACCCTCATCAACACCTGCAGGTATTTTAATTTTTCTTTTTTTACCCTCTATATTAAATTCTTTTTCAATTCCTTTAACAGCTTCCATGAAAGTTAGCCTAATTGAATATCGTGGAATCTGTCTTGCTCGTTGTCCTCCAAATGGATTTCCACCACCAAAAAAACTTTCAAAAATATCAAATGGGTCACCAAAGTCTGCATTACCAAATGGGTTTTGTTGTCCTCCTGCTGATGACCAAGTATATGTAAATGGACTACCTTGTCCTCCAAATCCCCCACCTGCAAATGGATTACCACCTCTTGTTCCACCACCTGGTGCAAAAGCATCATGGCCATAGTTATCATATGCAGCTTTTTTATTTGAGTCCGACAGAACTTGGTATGCTTCATTTATCTCTTTGAATTTTTTTTCAGCTTCTTCTTTGTCAGCTCCTTGGTGTCTATCTGGATGCCACTCCAAAGCCTTTTTTCTGTATGCATTTTTAATTTCTTGAGCAGACGAACTTTTCGTCACCCCAAGTAAATCATAGTAGTCATTTTTTGTTGACATATTTTGTATATTAGCAAACTAAATTTCTAACTGCCAATTATACCAAAAAATAACTAAAATGAGTCAAGTAAAAATACCCTCTTCAATACAAATAACACATATTGACGTGTGCTATTAGTTTCACTAACATTAATAAATGAAACTAACAACAAAAAGACACTCGTTACTGATAATATTTGTCTTATTTATACTTTTAATACTTAGTGGATATTTTCTATGTAAAAATGCCGCTGAATTAAAAACTGTCTCGGATAAATATTGGGATACGGTTAATTGTGATGATTGCGAAATATTACGCATTACACAAACTGTTACAAATGGGCCAATTTTGCAAGCGGAACCGCAAAAAGTTTGGGAGGTTGTTGCCAAAGTAGGAAGCAAAACAGAAAGCGGCAATAATCCAAAGTGGAGCATGGAGATAATTGATAAAAAGGAAGATAGGATACTCTTAAATTTTAAGGGCGAAATATATAAAGATCTTGAAAAAGTTCAAAAACCAATACTAATAAGTAAAAGTTCTCCAGTTGTCGTTTTAGACTCAGGAACTGTCGGTGGTGGAACAAGCTGGGACCTATATTACTACCAAAAATAAAAGTAAACGACGAGCATGTATTTCGATGAAGAAATTTTTTGTCAATGCAGATACAACGACATTTTTAATGGATTAAATGCAATTTCCCAAACAGTTTTTATTTTGTTATATCAACTTTTTGCAAGTCTAATTTAAAACCCATATTTTTCAGATAAGTAACTTTGATATTAGAATTACATTCATAATAATTTACGTATGGTTCAATTTTTTTACCTTTTAGATAATTAATTTCATCTATTGTTATCGAAACATCTTGCAATACGCCACCAACTGGTATTTGTAAGCTATGTGAAGATCCTCGCACGGAGAAACCTTGTTGAATTCGACATAGACCTTCATAATAACTTGGACCATGCAACAAATCTTTTATTACCATGCTTAAAGCAACTAATAAAATTAAAGACATGCTTATTCTAAACACAAAATTTGCAAGCTTTGATTTTACAACGGGACCTCTATAACCCAAACGAAGAACCGGTTTGTTGATTGAGGCCAGCCAAAAAATAGACATCGCTGAAAATAATAAAAAGGAAGTTTCAAGTAGTTTCCAATTATTTATATCCGCTAAGTTATAAAATAAACCAGCATTAATTATTACTAAAAGTGGGCTAAGTGCAAATATAATTTGGGGTATTTTTTTCATAGAACCTTTAACTAGTTTTGTATCAATCATTGCGGATTGTCAATTTAGCTCCAAAGTTTTTCTGTATGCATTTTTTATTTCTTGAGCACTAGAGGATTTAGTTACTCCAAGTAAATAATAGTAATCATTTTTTGTAGCCATATTTTTATATTAGCAAATTGAATTTCTAAGTGCTAATTATAGCGAATTTGTGTATGTAATCCAACACCAAACATTAAATAAGTATTACTTCCTTTGGACAAATTCAATCTAGTATAATTTTATCAGTTCAAAATAATTGTCAACAAACATCATTGAAATATTACCTTCTATGTGTAAATATTATTTATGATGAAGAAAAAGAATTCTACAAAAATATTTATAGCAATTATCGTTACATTTGTGTTGTTTGTCTTTTTATATTATAAATACACAATCTATAAACCACTTCAAAATAAACAAGCGGGGGTTGACATGACTACTTCTAGTTGGAAACAGTATAAAAATTTAGAAGGTAAATATAGTTTCAAATGCCCTAGCGACTGGGAATTTGACGATATGCAAGTAGATTATAACGCGATGATAAAAATCTATAAGTGCACTAAAGCATACGAAGTAACTAAATATGAATTTATCGATGGAATCGTCCTTTCGGTTGGATTTGTGCCACTCGATGTAGAAGAGAAAAATAAAACATATGCTGATAATAAAGTTGAGGTGATTAAAAACCAACCTGATTATCAGTCATATACGATCAATGGTTTTAAAACTTGGGTATTGATGTCTGGATATAATCGTTCGACAAAATTCTCTTTTACGGCAAGAAAAAGAACTCCAGAAGGTTATTTCGAAATCACTGCTTCTGCCGATGGCGACACACATACAGATCAATATTATAAAGATCTAGTCGACTCGGTTATTGGTAGCTTTCAAGAATTAAATAAATAAAAAGTATCAATTAAGTTTTTTACCATAACGACAATCTAAAATAACGATGCCGTCTCCACATTGATTTGAGTCAATTTTATTAAACTTCCCTACATTTATACCTGAAATTTCTTTGAAATAACGGTTGTCTGTAATTTTATTTCCATATATATCAAGGTAAGAGCTAAATTGTATTAAAGTATCATCATCTTTAAAAAAAGATGTACCTTCTAGATATTCAAATTTGCTACCATCAATGTTTGGAACAATTTTATCCTGAACAAAGACGTTTGAACCGCTTTTAGTTAAATTCTTTTTTGCGTCTATAAATTCAAAGCCAATTGGATTCGCTCCCTTTAGGATATCTGCTCCATAATAAACATAATTTTTATCTTTCGAGTATTGATACTCAAGAATTTCTGTACCATTAATAGCTTTGTTGAATACATATGGAAGTATTTCAAAAGTATCATAGTCTATATTTTTTATTTTTGTTGAATTGTAAAAGTAGTTTGAAGAATCTTTTGAATATAATCCTCCAAGTACTTTAAAATTTACAATATCTTGTGTCATCTTTTGACTTAGCTCATAAAATTCGCCGTCATCATATTTATAGATATTGCCTTGATATTCAAGATACTGATCGTCTATTTTTCTACCCTCAGATATTATTTTCTGATACTTGCCTTGTTGAAACAAAAATTTAGTGAACGCAACAATATAATTATTTTCATTACCCCCGAAAAAGTAAACAAATAAAAATATAAATATAATTAAAATTATTTTTTTAATGTTATTTTTGAGCATATACTTATATTTTTGATGGACAGAATTCATTTCGGTTGTTACCGGTAACCATTTCCCACCAAAGCGTTCTATCTTCAGATATCTCATTTGATTTACATAACATAAATAGAGCTCCAGAATCTGCCATGTCTTCCCTCACTCTTGTTTTCCCGTAATCTGTAGTCATTTGTGAATCTGAATCATCTTTTAATTTTGCAATAATTCCATCACCAAATTCATCACTGTTGTAAACCCAACCAACTTGCTTAGCAAACCCCTTCTCAAATGGACCAGTTGCCATTGCTACGACAAGTGTGTTTCTGGCAAGATATTCTTCAGTAAATGTCTTCAATGCTTCATAGTGTTGAACAACATGTACCCATTCATGAAAAAGTGTTTGAATCACTGTGGGTTTATCAACCAAATAAAAAGTCGAGTCACCATCCGCTGTTGTCTTTGAGATAAAGATATTTAAACCACTAGCATATGCCAAAGTGTCTGGACTTGGTTTATTTATCGACTGTGAGCCAAGCTCTTCGTCAGTAGCAGAAATAATTGAACTGACAGGATGGTCTACATAAAAATAGTTAGGTAAAATATCAATTCCTGCTTTAAGCCAACTCAAGGTATTGGCGGATATTGGTTGTCCCTTTGTCCATTTTATTGGAATGCCTCTATATACTTCCTCATGCTCAAACACAAGACCACTTGGAATGATTAAACTACCAACAGTCTGACTAATTCTTGCTTCAACTGCTTTTGCTTCATCAGTACTAATTTTTGCTTGACGGTAATAACATCTAACATGTGGCCTAACTGTTGGTGGAGCTAGTGGTGAGTTGCATTCTTCTTGTTTTTCAGATTCTTGTATAGAATCAGTTGCTAACGATGAAGATTGTAATTCACTTATATTATTTTTTTGAGTTGTCTTAACAACAGACTTATTTCTTATAACAAAAAGACCACCAAGGACCAATATTACTATTAAAATTCCAGTAGCAATTAATATATAAAAAATTCTTTTTTTATAAAAAGGTTCTTCTGGTGGAATAACATTTGTTGGCGGGATGGATGTCGTTATAATTTCGCTCGTCTGCAATTGAACAGTTGGTGGTGCCATATCTGGTAGGACAGCTGGTGTTGCTGGATCATTCATTATTATAATAATAATGCACCCCAACATCTTTCACAAGATTATTATCAACCTAGACACTATTTGCGTACAATTTAAACATGATAATATTATTATGTGGATAAATCTAAAATTGTTAAAAATGAAAAAGACAAGGCCATAGTTATTGGCGCTATCACTTTTATTATATATATTTATTTACACTCGAACCAAATATTCCAATCATATGCTAATCCACAGAGCTTTATTGGGATACTAATTACCCTTACAGGTATAAATATTTTTATTTCAGGAATTACTTTTACCTACAAGAGATCTTCGGATACTTTTATAACTGCCCCAAAATTAAGAATTTTATCTGTATTATCAGACTTATCAAATTCCCCAAAGAATTTTAAAATTTATAAAGGTTTCTGGGTTAGAATTACTGGGTTAGGAATTATACTACTAGGCTGTTTACTGTTCTTATTCAAAATAGATACCTCGAATTTTATTAAAAACAAACACTCGTTTGATCCAAACTATATTATTCAAATTTCAAGCAAAATACCTAACAAACCTGGAGAGACATACACATCGTTTACTCCTCAAAATCAAACCATTATAGGATCGTCGATTGGAGCTGGTTTTGATATCATGATTTATGAAACTTTTTTTAAATTTATTGGACTTGATATGAAGAACGCCACGAGTGTTTTATGTCCAGATGTCGAAAAAAATAGACTACTTTATAAAGGTGTTCAAAATAAAATAGAGATTACAACATGCGATAATGTGGGTAATATTACAAAATCATGGATAATTGAATATATACCTAAAGAAGATAAGTTTTTACTACCCTACTAGAAGTCGTCAGATTTATTCTGCCACTTTGCCTTTTTCAACTTTTGAATAACATAAGGTTAATCTGGGTAGAAAACTATCGATATGCAATTATAAATTTTAAGATCAAAGAAAGTACCACTGCACCTATCCCTGAACTTTTTGCGGTCTCAAAAATAACTTTTCCAATTGTTCCTTTACCTTTTTTATTTCGTTGGATCCACAACCCATATCTTGTTACAGATTCTCCCGTTAAGTATATATCTAAATTAATCGGTAAGCCTATCCAGAAAAAAACAATAAATAAAGAAATTGATATTGCAACAATACTGTCACCAAAATAATAATTCAATAAGTTTATAAAAAATACAATTGGTACCAGTCCAAGTATCGAAATTGCAAACAAAATAAGATGAGTTTTACGATATTTACTTTTTGTCCAAAAATATGCCATATCTAAATATATCTTAAGTTTATGAAAAAGGTAATAAGATAAACGATCCTCATATGATATTGTCATCATATTTTGAGGACATATGAAGTTATTCTACTACTTGTCCCTCTTCAACAAGACTATCAGTTTTTTTCTTATCAGATTTAGGTTCCCCTGCCTTTGACTCATCACTCTTCTCTTCTTTTCCTTGTTCTTGTGCTTGAGCACTATACATTGCTTGGCCAACTTGTGATAATGTCTCTGAAAGTTCTTTAGTCTTACTTTCTAAATCTTCTTTTGATCCAGTTTCAAGTATTTCTTTTAAAGCTTTAATTTTCTCTTGTACTTTCTCAACTGCATCTTTTGGAGCTTTATCTCCAGCATCTTTAATTGCTTTTTCTGCCATTACAATTGTTGAATCTGCAGTGTTTTTAGCTTTTATTGTTTCTGCTTTCTTTTCATCATCTGCTTTATTCTTCTCTGCATCTTCTTGTGCTTTTTTAACTTCTTCATCTGTTAAACCAACTGAACCTGTAATTTTAATGTTTTGTGTTTTTCCAGTTGCTTTGTCTTTTGCTGTAACAGTTAAAATACCATTCGCATCTAAATCAAACATAACTTCAATCTGTGGCACACCTCTTGGAGCTGGTGGAATACCATCAAGTACAAATCTTCCAAGTGCTTTGTTGTCATTACTTAGTGGTCTTTCACCTTGAGTTATATGAATTTCTACTTGTGTTTGATTATCTGCTGCAGTTGAGAAGACTTCAGTTTTACTAGTTGGAACTGTTGTATTTCTTGGAATCATTGGGGTAGCAACTCCACCCATTGTTTCAATTGCTAAAGTAAGTGGAGTGACATCAAGAAGTAGAATATCTTTTACATCTCCTGCTAAAACTCCAGCTTGAATAGCAGCACCGATTGCAACAACCTCATCAGGATTGACTGATTTATTAGGCTCTTTTCCAAAGAACTTTTTAACTTCTTCAACAACTTTTGGCATTCTGGTCATTCCTCCAACCATAATGACTTCATTAATGTCAGATGCTTTAAGTCCTGCATCTTTAAGTGCAGCTTCAACAGGTTTAATTGTTTTGGCAATTAAATCTTCAACAATTGACTCTAACTTTGCTCTTGTAATTTTCATTGTCAAATGAAGTGGCTGTCCATCTTTTTGAGTTATATAAGGCTGATTAACTTCTACTTCATCTGCAGCTGAAAGTTCAATCTTTGCTTTTTCTGCAGCATCTCTGACTCTTTGTAATGCTTGCTTATCAAGCCTTAAGTCCATTGAGTTTTCTTTTTTGAATTCTTCTGCAATGTAATCTACTATTTTTTCATCAAAATCATCTCCACCCAAGTGCGTATCACCATTTGTTGATTTAACTTCAAATACGCCGTCACCAAGCTCTAAAATTGAAATGTCAAAAGTTCCACCACCTAAATCATAGACTGCAATTTTTTCTGCTTTTTTCTTGTCTAGACCATATGCAAGCGCTGCAGCTGTTGGTTCATTGATTATTCTTTCTACTTTAAGTCCTGCAATTTCACCTGCTTGTTTTGTCGCCTGTCTTTGTGAGTCATCAAAATATGCTGGAACTGTAATAACTGCTCTATCTACAGTTTCACCCAAATACTTTTCAGCATCTTTTTTAAGTTTCATTAAAACTCTAGCTGATATTTCTTGTGGTGTATAGACTTTACCATCAACCTCGACATCTGCCATTCCAGATTTACCAGAGACTATCTTGTACGAAACCATTTTTTGAGTTCGTTTAACTTCATCGTCATCAAACCTTCTACCCATTAACCTCTTAACTGAAGATAATGTGTTCGTAGGATTAAGTATCATTTGACGTTTAGCAACATCACCAACTAAATTCTTTAGAAGTTCCACAACAGACGGTGTTGTATTTTTACCTGTATCAGAAGCACTAATAACTTTAGGTTGTCCACCTTCCATTACAGCAACACAGCTATTAGTTGTTCCTAAATCTATACCGATTATCTTACTCATAATATTTATTATTAGCACTAATATACAACGAGTGCTAAGACGTTGTCAAGAGGGTTTTTCAAACTTGAACACTTTTACTCTTGAATGTCTAACAATTGTCCCATCATTATATTTCCAACCGGTTACTACTACTTCTGAAACATCATTATCATCTTTTTCATCACTTGTTTCAATAACTTCTGTAACTTCCATTATTTGTTCATCAAATTTATCTCCCACTTTAATTTTAATTTCTTCGAAGCCTTCCTCTTTGGCCAAAACCTCAAGTTGTCCAATAATCATAGCAATTCCACTATCTTTAAGATGATTTTGCGCTTGCCTTAAATTATCAATTATTGGAAGAATTTTTGTCATGGAAGAAATACTTGCTAATTTATACATAATTCCTTTTTCCTCATCAGTTCTCTTTTGTAAATTTGCATAATCCGCCATTGCCCTTGCAAGCTGATTTTTCATATTCTCTAGCTCTTCGTTGTTGATATTTTTGCTTTTTACTTTTATATTTTTCATATTACAAACCCATTACCTCCACAAGCATACTTCTATAATACCTTATTGTTGGAACTAAACTTGAATATGATTGCCTTACTGGACCAACAACTCCTAGTGCTCCATTTTTCCCTTTA
>Ga0208375_1003852_pt1 | contig 12313 bp, 12 predicted proteins | sample RifOxyD1_FD_184038 | JGI IMG/M metagenome (GOLD analysis project Ga0208375, IMG submission 184038) | Soil microbial communities from Rifle, Colorado - Rifle Oxygen_injection D1 (SPAdes) | ecosystem: Environmental > Terrestrial > Deep subsurface > Rock core/Sediment | place: Rifle, Colorado... | reverse complement strand
AGATTTCTGCTAGTGAAGAAAAACCTAGCGAGTCAGTTAAACCTAAAAAGAAGGCAAAAAGTAAAGAAGATTAAAATCTTAGTTTAATAAAATTTAGTTTTTTTTATTATTTTTTTTATAATAATATTATTCTACAATTAAGACTGTTAAGTCTGATTGATTAAATAAAGAATTTACTCTGTTGTTAAGAAACTCCAACACGGTCTTAATGAGCTTATTAATTCGCCGTTTGTTGCATTTATTTTGATTCGACGTCTAATTCAACTTGGATTAAGCCTAGTATTCTTGCTTTTCTTTTTTCATTGTGTTTTTTAATGTTTTTATCTTTTAAATAAGGGTTTTTAGTATTATATCATCATTGTTTGATGGCACGCCCCTGCCGTCCCTGTTATTGGTTAATACGTAAAAGTAGTTGTCTATTATTATGATATCGCGCATTCTTCCGTATTCTTTTTTAAAATGCTCAGTCAGTGATTCACGTTCTATGTTGTACTCGTATACTGCTTGTCCTCTTAGTCCTGCAAAGAATAGCGAGCCATTATAATATGCTATTCCTGATGGCGCCCAAGTGTCTGTCCCGCTGTTTATCACCGGCTGTTTCATGCCTTCTGCTTTCATGTCACCGGTAATTACTGGCCAGCCGTAATTGCTTCCTGGTGTTATGTAGTTTAACTCATCCATTGTTGATGGCCCGTGTTCTGTTGCCCATAAGTTATTATCTTTGTCCCATACTAGTCCTTGCGGGTTTCGGTGTCCGTATGAGTAAACTGGTGAATTATTGTATGGATTATCAGCTGGTATCATCCCGTCGTCATTTAGTCTTAATATCTTACCTGCTAGTGAGTTTAAGTTTTGGGCTAGTGATGAGTTTGCTGAGTCGCCTGTTGTTATGTATAATTTGTTGTCTGGTCCGAATTTTATTCTGCCTCCATTATGTATGCTGGCACCTGGTATGTTATCAATTATTATTGTTGTATTTGTTAGAGTTTTATTTATTAGCTGTTGCCTTATTACTTTGTTTAGTGTTTTCCCGTTTAGTGTGTAAGTGTAGTATAAGTAGATATATTTGTTAGTTTCAAATTCAGGGTGCAGTGTTAGTCCTAGTAATCCGCCTTCGCCTATGCTGGTTACTTCATTTATTGTTATGCGTGTTATTGTGTCATTTATTATAACTAGGTTACCTGCTCGTTCGGTTAGTATTATGCTTTCATCAGGCAGTATGCTTATTGACCATGGAACATTAAGATTGGTTACTAATTGTTTTGCAGGCTCGTTAACTCGCTTGCTAAAAAATTCATTCCATAGTAAGTATGATACTATTATGGCTGCAATAATTATTGTGCTTATTAGTATTTTTTTTATCATATTACTGTTATTGTGCCAGTCATTGTTGAGTGTAAGTGGCAGTGGTAGCCCCATGTGCCGATTTTATCAAAAGTGTATGTGTAATTATCACCTTGTCTTAGTGTTTCGGATTCAAAATCATGTAAGTCTGTGTGAACTGGGTGTGGGTTACTTGCCACTATGTGGTTTATTGAATCATCATTAATCCAAGTGACTGTATCGTCTGCTTTTATTGTAAGACTATCTGGCTTGAATTGGAAGTTCCTGATAAATACCTGATAGTTAGTACTTGTATCATTTAGCGTAGCATTACCTAGCGTAGCATTACCTAGCGTAGCATTACCTAACTCTGTGTTGTTTGATTGTGTGTTTGTTATATCTTCTATATAGTTTGTCCCATCTGGTGTTTTGCATTGTCTTGGGTATGACTCCATTATCGGGTAGCCTGCATTAGCGCAGTCATCAAATGAGTTTATTGTAGCTACTTGTTGCGTGCAGCCAAGCAGTAGCGCTATTAGCCCTAATAATATTGCTTTGTTCATTATGAATTATTAATTAATTGGTAGTATTAAAAATTATTGTTAGAGTTTTTAGTTGATTCTTTTTTTATTTTCAAGCACTACTAGTTTTCTATCTGCTAACTCTTTAAAGAATTCTTCTGGTGGCACATTAACTTCTGGTGAGTAAATGCCTCGTTCTTTAATCAGCCCTTTTTTTATCATTTGAGCCATGATGCTAGCAGGCATGCCTGTATCAACGTTGCATCCTGCTTCCACCCACCCGTCTAGCGTGTGGGCGAGGCACTCCATTAGTATTGTTTTTTTAGACTTGCCTTTAGTGCCAGTTACTTTAACCCATAAGTTTTCTTTTTCTTTATAATCAATTGGTATCTTTATGTCTTTTAGGACTTCATTCATAAGGTCTACTGGTTTAATGTTTTCATCGTTAACTTTTACTGTTTTATTGCCTGCAAATCCTAGTTCAATCATCATGTTTATCTTGTCATATGAGTGTGATGGGAATCCTGCGTAGAATTTTATGTTCTTTAGCCCTTTATCCTTAAAGTAATAGTAGAATGTGTAAGTCTCTGGGTGTGTTACCATGAATTCTACTTGTCCGCCAACATAGCGTCTTCTTACGCGTTTAGTTGTATCTCGCGGGATTACAGTTTTAAATTCACAGTTGTCTAATACTTGGGCGGGTTCAAGCATCTCGTTTATTATTGCCTGCATTGAGAATGGGACTACGAATTTTTTTATGTTTGATGCCCATGCAAACCCTAGTTCTATTGTTTCAATAGTGTCCAGTTTATTAGCTGCGTATTGTGTCATTACGTTGCCAATGCCAGGTACTGAACCGCTGCTGATTATATACGTTAATTGTTTCTTTTTTATTTCATCGTTTAGTTTTAATTGCTCAATTGTCATTGCAAATTCTGAGCCTAAATCCACGTAATGAACTCCTGCTTTAAGGCATGATTGTATTATGTGATTAGCCCAGTTTGATTCAACGCAGTTAACAACTATATTAGCGCCTGATTCCCTGATTATCTTTTTGGTATTGGAGGCGTTTCTAACATCAAGGTGTTTGTACTCGGTTTTATGATAATTATTTAGTAGTTCATCAACTCGTTTCTTGTTTCTTCCTGTAAGCAGTACTGAGTAGCCTTTTTCAAGCAAGTCTCTTGTAACTATTCTGCCTTGTATCCCTGTTGCGCCCAGTACAACAAAATCGTATTGCTTGTCCATTCCTGATTATTTTAGGATGTTTCTTTTGTTTAAATTTCTTCTTAAGTCAGGTATTTATCTGATAAACTAAAGTTATTTAAATGGTGTTTGACCCTAATCAATTATGTCATTTGGTCATTTTGCAAAAGAATTTTGCGAGAATAACAAGGAAATCTTATCAATAGTTGATAGTTTAAGGGATTATTTATTGGAAAATAATGATGTGTCAACTATTTATTTTGAGTTAGTCGATTGTCTTGAGCGCAGTGAGTATCATAAAGTTGATAATTTAATTGGGCGATTAGAGAATATTAAAAAGAGTAATTATAAGTCTCCTGCTTTAACTGAGTCTGAATTATTTGATAAGCAAGTGCTTGATCAGATTATTAATCATTGTACTGCTAAATTTCAGTTTAAGAAGTTAAGTGATATTTGGGATTAGAAATAATTAAAGAATTCTTTGCTTGGTTTTAAATTTAGGAATGCTTGTATTGCTAGTTTTTTTGGAATGAATTCTAACATGTCAATGCCTCTGCTTTTACATATTTGATATGATTTTATCATAAAACCTAAGTCAATGTTGCCTCTGAAGAATTTACTAGTCTCTTCGTCGTTAAGCATGGCTATTCCTGGCGCTGTTTGGCGTAGTTTTTCAATTCCGCAACTCCATAAGTGGTATAAGACTGCTAGCCCCTTGGCAGGTGGTGTTACAAAGTAGTTATAATTCTTGTTTTTAATGATACTTAATCCAGCGTCTCTGCCGCTTTCTAATGCGTTTTCAACTCCGTAACCGCTGTATGGAATTGAGCCTTTGCTGTCCCCGACATAGTATACATTGTCCCGTTGAATTTCTAATCGTGGGATTAGTGGCGTGTAGCCACAGATAGTTGTTGTTTCTATTGCGTTTTTACCAATTATCTTATTAAATGGCTCTAATTGTTTATAGCGCGCTAGTAATGATTCGATTTCTTTTATTCGTTCAGGATTATTTAATTCTAAGTTATCTGCAAATCGTGCTAGTCCTATTTCAATAGTTTTTTTATCTACTGGATAGACCCAGCTTCCGCATAGTCTAAACGGACTGTCAAAGTCAAAAAATGCTGTGTTTTTGATTAGGTTCGTATCACAGTTTGTAAACCTCTTGCCATAACAGGTGTAGTATGCTTTTTGTTTGAATTCGTTGTTGAATAGTAATTGGTCTGTAATCGCGTTTGGGCCGCTCGCGTCTACAATGTACTTTGTTCTAATCTCTTCATTATCATTGCTTATTATATATGTTAATCCCTCTTTTTTAATTCGGGTAACATTAAAATCTGTTTTAATAAAATCTTTCAGTTCATCTTGATAGTGTTCATAGATTTTTTTGGCGTCTAATACAAAGCATTTGATTCCTTTGATACTACTGTTTACTATTTCGTTTTTGTCAATATTGCAAGTTCTGAAGTTGATTTGTTCAATCTCGTTTGTGATGCTTAAATCAAATTTTTTTATTACTGGTCCAAAAGTCTTCCAGCTGTTGTCTTTAACTATTGTTTTGTTTTGCTCTAATATTAAAAAGTCATCTAGATGGTTGTTATGTAATGTTTCTGCGCAGGAAAGGCCTGCTAGTCCCGCGCCTATTATAACTGCTTTAACCATTAGTGTTGTTTTTAACATTCATTTTTTTTAAAAGCTTTTAGTAAAATTATGCTATCCGGTTTATTATAATCTCTATTACTAGGTATACTCCGTAGAGCACTAGTAGTATTATGCCTTCTTTTTTTGACAGTGACTTATCAGTGTTAAGGAATAGTGTTGATATTACTCCTGCAAAAAACATTGCAAAGCCTGTTACGTAGATTAATAGCGGGTCAAAGGAGAAGGGGTTTATTATTGCCATTATACCAACTAGTATTGTGGCGTCAATTAGTACTGTGCCTAGCACGTCTCCTAGTGCTAGTTGGTCGTGTCGTCCTTTTATTGCTTTTATTGAGAATACTAATTCAGGTAGGCAAGTTCCTACTGATACTATTGTTAAGCTGATTAGTATTGGCGGTACTTGTATTGAGTTTGCAAATAGAACTCCAAATTCTATTGCGTAGTTAGCGCTTAGTATTAGCACTATTAGGCTTATTATTAGCAGTATTAGGTTTTTTACAAACTCGGTTTTCTTTACGTGGTGGATTTCTTTTTTGAATTTTCTTGATTGCAGGTATAATGATAGGAAGAATGATAGTCCTGCGCATATTAATATTACTCCATCAAGTCTTGAGTAATTGCCGTCTAGTCCTGATAGTACTGGGAAGAATAGTAGTGATAGGTAAAAGAAGTCTTTTTTTAGTATTTTGCTTTTTAGTGAGACTCCGTTACTGCCTGAGGCTACTCCAGCCAGTCCAAACACTAGTAGTAAGTCAGCTACGTTTGAGCCTATTAGTGTTCCTAGTCCGAATTTTGGAACTCCTTGTATTGCTGAGATGATTGATATTGTGCCTTCTGGCAGTGCTGATATTACCGCCACTATAAAGAAGCTTACAATAAAGTATGATATGTTTAGTTTTCTTGCCACTATGCGTGAGTATTTTATTGCTTCTTCTGCACTTTTAACAACTAATAGCAGGAATAATATCAGTAAAATCAGGTTCTCAATCATTTTACTTTTGGTTAGTCCTGATTGATTATTAAGTGTTTTGCTCAGTTATTTAAAAACTCAGTTGCTTGTTATCTCTAATTATGGGGGAGGGTCTTAGCAGCGTTGAAGCAAAGAAGCGTTTAAGCGAGTCAGGTCTTAATCGTGTGGCTAAGCCGTATGAGGTTCGTTTTTTTGATATTGTAAAAGAGGAGGTTGCTGAGCCTATGATTTTACTCTTGTTAGTTGTGGGTGTTTTTTACACTTTGTGGGGTAAGTTAGAGGACGCGTTAACAATTTTTAGTGTTATTACAGTGCTGGTTTTTGTTGAGATTTTAAATGAGTATCGGGCTAAGAAGTCTATTGCAGCTCTTTCAAGTATTTCAGCCCCGACTATTAAAACTCTGAGAGATGGTAAGGTGTTTGAGATTAGGACTGAAGAGCTGGTGCCTGGTGATTTGATACTGCTTACTACTGGTACTCGTATTCCTGCTGATGCTAGACTTGTTAGTTCTTATAGTATTGGTGTTGATGAGTCTAGTCTTACTGGTGAGTCAATTCAGGTTGATAAGAGTTCAAATGATGAGGTTTACGCCGGCACGCTAGTTATCTCTGGTGAGGGTAAAGCATTAGTTGTTAGCACTGGCTTAAGCACTAAGCTAGGCAGGTTGTCTGTTATGGCTGAGGCAATTAAGCCTCCTAAGACTCAGTTGCAGTTAGCTATGAAGTCGTTATCTAAGACGCTTGTTTTTGTTGCTCTCGCTTTTAGTATTTTAATCCCTTTGTTTGGCTTATTGTCTGGTAAGGATTTTCGTGAGATGATTCTAACGGGTCTTGCTTTGGCGTTTGCTACTATTCCTGAGGAACTTCCTATTATTATTACTATGATTCTTGGTTTAGGCAGTTATAAGTTGTCTAAGGAGAATTTGCTTATTAAAAAAATTAAAGCTACTGAAGTGCTTGGTGATGCGACTGTTATCCTTACTGATAAGACGGGCACTATTACTGAGAATAAGATGAGGGTGGCGTTTGTTTATCCTTTAGTTAAGCAGGAGTCGGTTATTAGTACTGCCCTGGAGGCTTTGACTGATTTATCTGTAACGCCTACTGATAATGCTATTAGGCTTAAAGCGTCTGAGCTTGGTTTAAAAAGCAGTCTTAATTCGGTTTTTAGGGAGCGCAGTTTTGGCAATAATCGTAAGACTAAGTCTATTATTCGTCTTGTTGATGGCAAGTTGTTATTGATTACTAGTGGCGCGCCTGAGGAAGTTCTTCGTTTAGTTAAGGGCGATAATAAGGCAGTCATTAGTGAGGTGTCTCTTAAAGCTAGTGATGGCATGCGTGTTATTGCAATTGCTAGTAAGGTCTTAAGGCCTGCTGATAAGGGCAAGGATTTTAAAATTCTTGAGCATGACATGACTTTTAGGGGTTTAATATCTCTTGAAGACCCGCCTAGGGCAGGTGTTAAAGAGACTATTGATTTGGCTCGAAGAGCGGGTATTAGAACTATTATGGTTACTGGGGATCATAAGGAGACTGCTAGGTATATTGCTTTAAAGGTTGGCATCTCAGGTGATAATGTACTTACTGGTGTTGAGCTTGATAAATTATCTGATGAACAGCTTCGTGAGGCAGTTAAGTCTGTTTCTATTTTTGCTAGGACTTCGCCTGAGCATAAGTATCGTTTAGTTAATGCTTTGCAGGCTAATGGTGAAGTCGTTGCAGTTACTGGCGATGGTGTTAATGATTCGTTAGCTCTTAAGGGCGCTGACATTGGTATTGCTATGGGTATTAAGGGTACTGATGCTGCTAAGGAGGCGGCTGATATTGTGCTAGCTGATGATAATTATGCGACTATTAGTCATGGTATTTTTGAGGGCAGGAAGTTTTATGATAATTTAAGGAAAGGTGTTAAGTATTATCTTGGCGTTAAAGTCGCCTTGGTTGCTGTTTTCCTGATGCCGTTAATCATTGGTTTGCCTCTTCCTTTTGCGCCTATTCAGATTATTATTTTGGAGTTGTTTATGGATCTTGCTGCTTCTGCTGGTTTTGTTTCTGAGCCTGCTGAGAAGTCTGTTTTTTATAATAAGCCTAAGAAGAAGCGTGATAAGTTTCTTGATAAGTTTATGATTAGGGGTGTTTTCGTTTCTGGTTTTAGTCTTTTTGCGGCTGTGTCTGTTACTTACTTGTTTGCTGTTTATTCTGGTTTTAGTGTTGTCGTCTCGCAGTCTTATGCTTTTACTGCTTGGATTATGGGTCATTTGATTCTTGCGTTTATTTCGCGTTCAGAAAGGGAGCCTTTGTTTAGTCTTAAGCTTTGGTCTAATCGTTTGATGAATTTTTGGGCTTTGGCTGTTATTGCTTTCTTATTGTTGGTTAATTTAGTCCCTTTTGTTAGTTCTCAGTTGCGTCTCGTGCCTCTTGGCATTCCTGAGTTAGGTATTGTTTTTGTTATCTCGCTTGTTAGTATTGGCTGGCGTGAGTTAGTTAAGTTTTTTGTTTAGCATTTATTTTTCATGCAGTAGTTTTTTGCAAACTCGCAGTCAGGTATTATTGTTAGTTTTTCTTGTCTAGCGTATTTTATTACTTCTTTCATTATGCTTGTTGCTATGCCCCTGCCTCGGTACTCTTCTGGCGTGTATGAGCGCGTGACTTTTAGTTCTTTTCCTTTTTTCTCGCAGTTTATTTCAGCTCTTAGCGTGTCTGTTAGTTTTATAAAAAATGTGTATCCTTCGCGTTCTATTTTCATGTTGTTCTCTAGGCAGTTGATTTTTATAAATATTGATTAAGTGGTAACTTTAATATGATATCTACTTATTCAAGCGTAAAAGGAAAAAGAGGAAATAGTTTAATAAAGAATGATTTTATTATTATGATTAAGGCGATGAAGTCCGCCTTGGCATTACATGCTTAAACCGCTTTTAATCTAAGCTGATAACTTCTAAAAAAAAATTATTACTGGTTTAAGGTGAGGTTAGAAAAAAATGTCAGTTAATACAGTTAATATGTTACGTTTCTTGCTTAATACTGAAAGCTTGAATGAGTTAATGATTATTTTAGAGAGTGTCTGTGATGGTCTTAAGCCAGCGCATAGGGAGTTAAGAATCAGTCTTAAGAGTTTACGCTTCACGCTGTTGGTGTTAACTATTAGGATTAAAAGTCTTATTGAGCTCATTAATTTCAGGATTGATTCAGTGAGCAATTCAGTTAAGGGATTAGATGATTTCAAGTTCAAGATTAATTTATTCTTAAGAGACATTGACATTATTCATAAATTATTGAAGCAGGAAAAGTTTACTGAGGCGGTTAGCAGGTTTAATTCATTATCAAGAGATTACTTATTGATTTACGGACGCGTTTCTGAATTACTAAAGAATGAAATTATCAATTAATCCAAGCCCCCTTTGAGGGGGCGACGAATTGGGAGAGGGTGTTTTAATGAATTTTATTAATGGTTTAATCTTTGTATGACCGTGTTGCCTTTGATTTTCGTGAAGTTTTTTTTAGCAAGGGTTTATAATTAATTGTTTGTTAATCTTTTTTAATGATTTTATTAGAGGTTAAGCGTTTTGGTGTTATCGCTACGATTGCTATTCTTTTTACTGTTTTTAGTTTTAGTTTAGTGGACTTATTTGTTTCAGAGCCGGATTATTATGATTTTTGTAACAGGTCTTATCCTAAGGGGATTGAAGTTAATTGTTCAGTTGTTACGCCTTCTGATGTTGAGTTAGCTAGCTGTAATGAGTTAGGAGGTAATCTTGAGTCGTTATTTGATGTTAATGGTTGTACTACTAGTTTTTTTTGTAATACTTGTTATGCTAGTTATGATGCTATGGTAGTTGAGCATCAGCGCTTTGCTTTTATTATCACTAGTCTTATTGGTTTAGTTGCTGTGATTGTTACTTTGTATTCGTCATCTAAGCGTGAATTTGTTGCATGGATTCTTGCAGGTTTTATGATCGGTGGTATCTTATCTATTTTTGTTGGCACGATTTCCTATTTTAGTAATATGGATCGTTTAGTTAGACCTTTTGTTATGATTGGTGAGATTGCTTTAATTATTTGGGTTACTGTTAAAACTTCTGCTAAAAAATAAATGATTTTTATTTAGTGTTTCTTCATTCGTTCTCTTGCTTGTTCGTATTTGTTTAGTTTTTTGTTTTCTTTTTTTATTGTTATTCGGTTATTTTTAATGAATGCTGCTGTGCTCTCTTCTGCTTTCTTTATTATTATCTTTCTTGGTGTCTTATCAAATTGTTCTAGGTTGTGTTCTAGCATTGATTGTATTATAATATCAAAGTCGTCGGGGTTATTCTTGTATTGTCTTGATTTATTGAATAAGTCTATTAGGTCAACTTCGCATCCTATATAAGCACTTACTATTTTTTTCATTGCTTCCGGTAGTAGTTCTTCATTGTTGTTACTTGATATTTTTATTAAGCTTTCAAAGTTATTGATTGGTTTTATTAGGTCTAACGCGCGGCATATTGTGTTTAATTCTTTGTTAGTTGTTAGTTTTTCTGCTGTTGGCCAGTCCATTAGGTATGGTCCTTTGTTTGTTAGGTAGAAGTTTGATGCGTGCGGTTCTAGGTGTGCGTAACCGTTATCGTGTAATTCTTTTAGTCCTTTTGCCAGTTCTGATAATCCGTTTATTAAGTCCATTACTCTTGATTTTTTGTTTATTATTTCTTGTGCGAATCTTTGTTTGTTTTTGCTTGGCGTTGTTGTTATAATAAACCCGAACGGTCCTTTATTGTTTCTTAGTTCTTCATTTAAGTAATAACCGTAGGCTTCTATTCTTGTTGTTATTAGTTTTTCTAGTTTTAGTTTTGATACCTCGTTTGTTTTATTGATTTTTTTAGTTAATTCATCGCAGTCGTAGGTTCCTGATGGTCTGTAGTTTGGGTAGTGGTTTATTATTTCGTAGTAGTTTACCCCGTGTATTTCTTTTCTTTGGCTTGGGTATGTTAAACCCATTATGTTGCCTTTATATCCTGTGTTTGCCGCGTTTTCTAGGAAGTTTTTATTGTTTGGTCTTAGAAACTCGTTTTCTTCGTAGCCTATTGAACCGTCGTTGTTTATGCCTATATTAACGGGTAAGTAACCTACCCCGCTTATTTGTAGTCCGGTTTTATCGTTGCGGTCTATTATTACTGAGCGCCCGCTTAATACCACATCACTTAGTTCGTTAGGGTTTTCCTTCCAAGTGGCTATTGATAGTACTCGCCCTATTTCATCATTACTTAATCCTGATGAGCTTGGTATGTATAATCTAACTTTGTAATCGCTTTCTGAGTTTAATTCCCTGCCCGGCATTAGTTTTAATTCCATAATTGTAATTCTTACGGGCTTATTCAACTTATAAATATTTAGTAATCAATCACACTTGTTTATAAATAAAAATAATAAAAGAATCGCCACTGGCTGACTTGAGTAGTCTTCTTAAATCTTAAATATTTTTGATAATAACCTTATTGAGATGTCACTTATTGATAAAGCAATCATTGCAAGTGAGTACCAGTTAAGATTAAAGAATTGATTATTAATCACTAAAGCACTAATCACGATTAATAAGCCAATAAAAATCTTAGGTTTACTAGTGTTAGTAAAATTATAGTGTTTTTCAATGTTTAAACCACCAAGAGATCTGATTAACATTGAACTCCTAATGATAAACCAAAAACCAAGTAGTACATTTAATAAATTAGTAATATCAGTACCAATAATGATATTAGTAACACTAATAGCGCCAATCTGAACAGCTGATACAATAAACCACAACCAAATAGTTAATTGACCAGGCTTCTTTTTAGAGAACACGTAATAAAAACTAAGCCCATACACCAACAGGGGGAATGATAGAAACATAACAGCTAGTAGTAAATCAAGCAGGGTGCCAGTTATTGAAAAGAAGATGCCAATAACATTTGGTAATATCATAAAAATACCAACTAGCGTTACCATAAAAAAAGAGTACTCATCAAGGGTGGGGATTAGACTTGTTAAGTAATTACTTACTTTTTTATTCTTAAGTAATAAATTAAAAAAACTTGTGAATGGCAGTAATAATAATAAGAAGCTAATAATTAAAAGATTACCAGCATTAAGCAAGGATGATGCATAAATTGTAAACCGAAAACTAAGTAATATTGGTAGTATGTTTGAGATAATTAAAACAGATAAGAAAAAGTAAAACAGTATATTAAATAAATTATTGACTGATGATTTAGTCTTATTATTGAGTAATCGGTCCATTAAGAAACAAAATTAATTAATCAATATAAAGCTAACTAATTAGCACCCTCAACCAAACCAACCACGCGAACCACATCAGGCTTAGTTAAATCCCTAAAAGACTTACTAGCCAAGCCTGAGAATTTTCTTAACACCCCAACATACCTGGCAATACGAGCCTTACTCATGCCATTAGCTAACTGGTAGTTAACAAACTCATGAATGAGGGCCCGGTTGCACTCCAATACATCATGCTTATCCAAGTAACCAAGCTCGTGCCTAAGTCGCTTATCAAAGTCATGAATACTACGATCACGCATTATCACACCTCCATGTAACAAGTGCACTCGTATAAAAAGAAACAGGTAGCGGCGCCAAGCCGCCACATAACCAAGCCACTGGC
>Ga0208375_1003849_pt1 | contig 12314 bp, 10 predicted proteins | sample RifOxyD1_FD_184038 | JGI IMG/M metagenome (GOLD analysis project Ga0208375, IMG submission 184038) | Soil microbial communities from Rifle, Colorado - Rifle Oxygen_injection D1 (SPAdes) | ecosystem: Environmental > Terrestrial > Deep subsurface > Rock core/Sediment | place: Rifle, Colorado... | reverse complement strand
TTAATCTCACTGGAAGTGGCCTTTCTTTTCGCTGCTTTTTGTTTTCTTGCAACTCAAAAATAGCTTAATTTAAGGTCATTTCCATCTTTTTTCTGAAAATTACGCCGGATTTTTTGTCGCGTTTAGGGTAGTATTCGGTGGCAATGTCCCTGCACAGCTTGTCGCGTTCCTGCAGGAGTTTGATGGCGGCAAGTTCGCGTTTCAGCCCGGTTATGCGGTATCTGGTGATGCGTTCGCCGTTGTCGTATAGTTTTTCGCTGAGTTCGACCGAAAATTCGCTGGTCCACGGGGCGGTTGCTTTTTTTGCCGTATTGTCAGTGGTGTTTTGCAGGCCATGCGTGGTCGAGAGGTCAAGCGAGGGGAAAAATCCCGCAAGCGCGCTTTTGTCCTCAAGTTCGCTTATCCCGAGTTCCCGCTTTGCCGAATCGATCGCCGGGGAGCGGTCCATCGCTATTTGGATCGCCTCGGAGAGGGTAATGGCTGCTGTGGAGCCCGGGGTGGAGAATAATATTGCTGTTAGTATCGGGAGCCAGAGCATGAGAGAGTTTGTAACATATGGGTGCCCCGGGGCAAAATATGTTTTGTTGCGGCGCGCCATCCGGGGGTGTGTTTTGTTGACAAGATAATCTATTGAAAACAAAGCGCAAAATAATTGTTAAAGAACTAATAAAAAAAGACCATTTACCTGAGTTGATGGGTCAACAATTGTGCTGCATACTGTATTGTATGCCGTTCAGACCAGGTAGAATGCAGCAGGCTTCAGCAAAGAAAGCAAGAAGGCCGACCGCCGAGATTGCGCATCTCACGCGCGTGGTTGCGATGGCCAAACCACACAGCTCCTTTGATACGGATGAAATCAAAAAGGCCAAGGAAAAAATGCCGTCCGAACAGATACAGGTGATCCTCAACGACATGACAAAAGAGGGACTGGTTTTTTCGTCGGCGCGATCCTATTGCGAAGACGAAGAGGTGGCGATCACGTTCGAATATCCGGAGCGTTTTTTGCTCTACGCAAAAGTGAGGTGGTGCGGTCCCGAGATCAGGAACCACAAGATTTTTTCGGAAATTGATTACAAGTACAAGGTCATTGCCGAGTTCGTGGCGTTTCTTCCGGAGGAAATCGACCGGCTGACCGGATTTTTCAACAAGGTGGTCGAGCATATTTCTTCCAGGTAAACTGTCCGACGTTGAGTGTTGTTAATCAAGGATGGGTGTGGAGCAGCACTTGTTGAATAATTCTTCAGCAAGTTCACATATTATACCCACACAGATTGTTTATTGCAGAGAGTTCACTTACTCAGAACATGTAACTGGCGCTGTTTTCACGACGGCCTTTTTGCATGCTTCAGCTCTCTCGCGTAGGGTATCGAACCCTCACAGTATATCCGCCACTCGCGATTCATCGACGGAACCCGCGAACAAAGCTCACGGCACCCGAAAAACTCCCGGAACTTCAAGGGTTTCTTCGCTATTCCAAGAGCCATTGCCGGAGTTTGCACATGTGCATGCGGTCTTGTGACGTGCTTTTTCGTAAACTGCGGCCTCATATAGTTTTTTCTGGCCATGAACAGCACGTAGCTCTCAATCATTGCACATGGCGTTTTGGAAAACGCGATCGTCTCACGCTTGAACGATGCAAGATTATGCCGCACGAGCAGATCCGCATGGTTCACGGCAAATAGATGGTTCTGATAATTGCGTGCGCATTTCGATGACACGGTCACAGACTGGATGTTCAGTCCCCTCAGATCCTGCTCAATCACGCGTTTGTACTGAAAATGTTCGTCCATATAGAACACGACGTTTTTCGCGTCATCGATCCGTTCGTGCAGACGTTCGAAAATCTCCCTCGTGGCATCTCGAATCGCCCGTGGCGAATAACGACCGCGCTCAAGTTCGATCCGGGCTTCTTTTTGTTTCTGAAGTGCCGTGCGTGTGCCTTTGCGATTAAGCGGTACGTAGTTGAAATCATAAATGAACAGTGAATCTTTTCCGATGCCCTGTTGGATATGATTCGGATCGTATTGGCTGAAGGCGAAGTTTTCCAGCCCATCGTATACGAGATGCTCCCGTATTTTGGAACCCCCAAAACGCTTCGTATGGTTCAGCAGGGTTTGTTCGGACAGGCGTTTTTTGATGAGCCGCATTGTGTGCTCAGAGCTGTGCAATTGTCTGGCTATTTCGCATAGTGACAAACCAAGATTGTACAAGCGAAAGAACTCAGAGGACCTGAAAAAGGTCCGATGCTTGTATTCCAAACGAAAGAACGTAGCACTGAACGTACGGCCGCAGTTTTTACATTTGAACCTTTGCATGCCCTGTGGATTAGAGAGGGTTTTATAGCAACCGAAGCGTATTGAGAATTTATGCTCTCTGGTGCTCCCTGCGCCACCGGCATTGCCACGGCTTATATCGTGGTGATGCATACAGCTTGGGTTCGGACAATACGGTGGCCTGAAGTGCGAGGAAGAGGCAGGCAGAGTCTGAGTTGTCTTTTGAAACTCCGCTTGGGATATCGATTTTTGAGCAGTTTGTTCTACCGTGCGTTTCACGAACGAATGACATGTGCACAAGGCATGCTGTCATGTCGTGATGCAACTGCTTGATATTACATAATCACGTATATCGCCTATGAGTACTTTTGCTTCACTTTGTCCGATTCCCGTACCGGACTATTCCTGCCTCTTCCTCTTCAATAACAACACTCAACGTCGGACAGTTTACAGGTTGAACGGGTTGGAATCCGAAACGCAAGTATTATGAAAGTAGCGCCAGTTGTTCTGATAATTCAAACATACCGGATCGTCCGTATTGAACCCCGGAACGACCGCCTTGAGACACACTTCGATTCCATAATTGACAATGGCGGTTGGAACCATAAAAACATAATCCTTGTATAAAACCCCTTTTGTCGCCTCGCTGTCGGGTTTTATCGTATTCCACGTTTTACCGTTGTCGGAATACATCAACTGCGCTTCAGCGGCTGTTGCATCCTTCGAAACCGCGACAACAACCTTGAAATATCCTCCCACCCAGCCGGCATTGACATACCGGGCTTTTGCAATGAAAACCCTGCAATCAGTTTCAGCGGTTTCCACGGCAAAGCCGTTCAGACAAGACATCAAGGCAACAATGAAAACAAATCGTTTAAGCATATCACCCCTCCCCTGTGCGTTGCTTTATAGATATTGACTGGCATTTGCAACCTGAAATATCCGCTGGAATTCAAATTCCCGCGGCAGTAGAATTCCAATAGGGAGCGGGTAGATCGTTGGTATGAATAATATCCATTTTTGCAGTATTGCGCTGTTGATGTTTTGCTCTTGCGTGACCGCACAGCCGCGCCAGGTTTTTACGGCGGCGGCAGTGTCCTCACAGATCAATCTGGACACCCACCCGCAAGACGGCACCCCCACCCGTTACAGCCTTGGTGCGGGACTGTCGCGTGGCAATGGTTTCAGTGATATGGGCAATCCAACGGGATCCACCAGCATTGATTTCAACGGAGAATTCAGGGCGCTTGATACGCTTTCAATCGGCCTCAGGCCTTATTATACAAATATCGACGGCGTTTATGATTCGGATACCCACATAAGCGCCGAGTTGTTCCTGCGCTGGAAATTCGCCGAAACCAGTTCGTGGGCGTTTTCACTCTATCCGGTCATCAGATCCGGCAATAATTCGGCCTCCGATACCGGCACCACATGTTTTCTGTTTTTCTGTACCGGCAACAGCCTGAACACCAAGGCGACCGTATCAATAACCGACCCCGCCCTGCATGTCATCACACAGTATTATTTCAACAAGACAAGTTCAATCGCGCTTGTTCCCGGACTGCAGTATACGTTCATAGAAACTTCAAACAATTTCCACGGTGGTCTGTTCCATTCATACAAGATCAGACAGCTTGCGCCTTCATGCATGGTTTATTACAGTGCCGTATGGTCCGACACATATGACATCTCACTTGTCATCGGAACGGGCGCAACGCTGCACTCGGGATTCGGCGGATTCAACAGTAAACGGCATCTCAACCCGGTTTTTCATGCCGGATTACAATGGGGGAAGAAATGAATTCAAAAACTCTGATAATCCTGGCGGCTGGCATGATGCTGGCCTCATGCGCAAAAAACAATGATACGGTCGCGAATCCGGCAGATGCAAGCGAGACCGCGACCATAAAAGAAACAGTCGAATCAGCCATCACAACCATCTCCGGCGTCATGGATGAGCAGGAGCAGGAAACGTTTCTTTCTGGCAACAAAAAAATGAACCGCCATACCGCATCCAGCTCGACCTGCAACCAGCGGGCGGCGGGGGAAGTTTGCGCAAGCGGCAACAAGACAATCAACTATCCGGACTGCCTTCTGGCAAATACAGCTTACAAAATATCCGGCATGGTTGCGCTTGCATATTCCAGCACGGATTGTCTTCTTTCGGCCACTGGCTCATCGGTTACGCGCACACATGACATAACGCTCAAGGATACTGAAGAAAAAATCATCAAACGCTACACCACTGCCAACACGGATTACAGAAACAACGCCGTATCGGGAGGAAGCAGGCTCAAAAAAACCGCTGGAGACTACCAACTTGACATTCTGGGCGTAACAAAAGCAATGACCGACAAAGGCAAGGCCGTTTACAATATATCAACCAGGACTCTTGCTGCTGTAACCATTACAGGCGGGCTTCAGCGCATTTCACGCGTGATGAACGGCGGTTCGATCGAAGTCAGTCATAACTTGGCCAAAAACCATGTCACTTTTGTGCCCAAACAAGTCAAGTGGAGCACGAATTGCTGCTATCCAACCAGCGGAGGCCTTGATTTTACGCTCAACAAACTTGATGCCGAATGCAAGGGTACGGTGACATTTAACGGCTGTGGAAGTGCTTCCGTAAATGTAACATCCGGAAAATATGCCGGCGCGGCGAGCATCACGCTCGCCAATTGTGAATAATACAGGCGTCACCCTTCCATATACGGCTTGATGAACCGCAAAATGAATTTTTTGCGGTCGCGCCCGCGGAACTCGACCGTGACCTTTTGATCGCTCCCCGAGCCTTCGGCCGAAATCAGGGTGCCACGACCATAGTCGGGATGATCAATGCTGCGGCCCACCAGGTCTGATGCCGGCGCATAAAAATGTTTTGACGAGCCTGTTTTGTAGGTGCCCGCGGCCGCGCCATGGGACAAATCCTTGAACTCAATGAACGCATCCGGTATCTCGGCAAAAAACCGCGCGGGTTCCTGGTATTTGATATCCCCCCACAACCTGCGCACCGCAACACCTGTCATGTAAAGCCGCTCGCGCGCGCGAGTCATGCCGACGTAGCAAAGCCGACGCTCCTCTTCCATCTCCTCGTCCCCGTTGTCCTCCCACGACCTGATCGAAGGAAAAAGCCCGTCTTCCATGCCGACAAGGAACACCGCCGGGAACTCAAGCCCCTTCGAAGAATGCAGCGTCATGAGACTGACCGAACTGGCCTGCGCGCCCTCGGCAGATTCTTCTTCGGTCACAAGCGAAGTCTGCTCCAGAAACATCCCGAGCAGGGAGGCCTTTTCCTCGCCCGCCATGTCTTCTTCAAACTCCTGTAATATGGAATCAAACTCCTCGAGATTTTCGACGCGGGCCAGTGCTTCTTCGGTCCCCTCCTGTTTGAGCTCGCGGGCATAGCCCGTCTCATCAAGAACAAGATGGTATAAATCCCTCAGGGTCAGTCTTGGCTGTTCTTCGATCAGATGGTCCACAATCCGGACAAAACCGCCCGTTTTTTTTGCAACCGCCGGCGAGGTGAGCCCGGGATCGCCGGCAACCCGGCAAAGCGCCTGCCACAGCGTTATCGGGCTGGTGAGTTTCATTTCTGCGTGTAGGGCTTCGATCTTATCAAGACTTGTCTTGCCTATCCCGCGCGCCGGAACATTGATGATCCTTGTGAGGCTTACCGAATCAGCGGCATTATAAACAACTTTAAAATAAGCGAGTATGTCCTTGATTTCCTTCCGGTCATAGAACCTTAGTCCACCCACCACGCGATAAGGGATCTTGTCGCGTCTCAGCAGATCTTCAAACTGGCGGCTTTGCGCATGAGTGCGGTAAAAAATCGCAAAATCACTATAAGCATAGCCGCGTTCCGCGGCCAGGCGCCTGAGTTCGCTGGTAACCAGTTCGGCCTCGGCACGCTCGTCAGCAAGCTGCCAGCGTTTGACAAGATCACCCTGCCGGTTTGCCGTCCAGAGCGTTTTGTCTTTGCGCTGGCTGTTATGGCTTATCAAATGACTTGCGGCGGTTATTATATTTTTTGTCGAACGGTAATTCTGCTCGAGCTTGACCACTCTGGCTCCCGGAAAATCACGCTCGAAATCAAGGATGTTGCGGATGTCGGCCCCGCGCCAGCGATAGATTGACTGGTCTTCATCACCGACCACGCAGATGTTGCCATGTCCACCATGCTCACGGCTTGCAAGAAGCGAGAGCAGCAGATACTGCGAGCGGTTTGTGTCCTGGTACTCATCAACATGAACATACCTGTAGCGGGACTGGTACTTTGCCCTGGCCTCGGGATGATCCCTGAGAATGCGATAAGTCATGCAGATGATCTCGCCGAAATCGAGCGCATTGTTGGCCATCAGATCCTTCTGGTATTCTTCGTACGCGCGCTTCATCTGGCGCGTAAACACATCGTGCGGCGCAGGAGCAATGTCATCCGGGGCAAGCGCATCACATTTTGCGCGGTTGATGGCTGATTGCATTGACTTGGGACTGAATTTTTTGTCATCAATCCCCAGCCGCTCAACGACTTTTTTGAGCAGGCTGAGCTGGTCTGCATCGTCGTAAATCACAAATTGTTTTGAAAAAGGCGTTAATGCCATTTCCCTGCGAAGAATGCGGACACAAACCGCATGAAAAGTCCCGATCTCCGGCACGCCAACCGCCCCGCCGCCCGAAAGCCCCGCAAGCACCCGCTCGCGCATCTCGCCGGCGGCCTTGTTTGTAAAAGTAACGGCAAGAATTGAATGAGGCTGAACGCCGCATGTTTCGGCAAGATGCACGATCCGGGAAGTGAGCATCCTGGTTTTGCCCGAACCCGCCCCGGCCAGAACCATGAGCGGGCCATCGGTTATGAGCACGGCTTCACGTTGCTTTTCATTGAGACCGGATAAATAACCTGTTTCCATACTAACGCATACCACCTTTAGTTATAGCGCGACGTTCTACCTCGCGCTCATAAACAAGCCTGACGTTGTATGCAAACAAGAGACCAACCATCTTGCCGTTTTCATCAACAACCGGCAGGCAGGGGGTTTCACCGAGCATGCGCGCAACAGTATTGAGCTTGTCGGTCAGTCTGACTGCAGGCACCTTGACCTTTGATCTGTACAACAGGTCTTTTGCCTCAAGAAGCTTCGACAGCGGAGATTCGGAAGAAGACGGCTTGTGCACCCGCCAGCTTTCCTGAACCATGTCCGCGGTCAGCATGCCGACATAGCCGCCGTTTGCCGAAATCACCGGAATGAACGGGTAACTCATGCCGGCCAGCCTTGAATAGATCCCGGAAACCGGCTCCTGCTGGGCAACGCTCTCGAAATCCGTGATCATTGCATCCCTGACAAAAAGCGACGAAAGAACCGAGGCCGAGCGGCCGTCAACAAGTCCCAGGCCGCTGGCATCAAGATCCGCATCAATGATGTTTGAGGCGCGCACCAGACGCCGCACCCATCTGGCCACGATTCCGGCAACCAGGCACGGAACCAGGACCTGGACGTTTTGTGTCATTTCAAATGCGGCAACCGCAACCGCAACCGGCGAACCGATTACGGCGCCGGCAAGCGCCGTAGCGCCCGCAAGGCCTGCTATCGCTGAAAAACCGGGAATGCCTCCAAAAAGCCCCCGGTCCACCAGATGCCCCAGCACTGCACCGATCGCTATCACGGGCCAGAAAATGCCGGCCGTGCCAAAAGCGGAAAGAACCAGCACGAGACAGAACACTTTTGACAGTAGCAACAGCCCGGATTCAGAAAGTCCGATCCTGTTCCAGAGGATGTTTTCGATGGCAGTCCATGAAGACATATTGCCGTTTTTATATGCAAGAGCGGCAAGAAACAGAAGCACGCCACCCGCCACAATGCGCATCCAGACCCTTGTCCTGAAAAGCTCGATGAAACTTGCCCGGCTGTATCCAATAAACCTTACGAGCGCGGCTCCGGCCAAACCTCCCGCCAAGGCAATAACCGCTATCGCAACCCAGCCAGTAGCGGAAAACATGCGGTATCCATAAAGCACTCCGCCAAGATCAAAGCCTTCGAGTTTGTATCCGGTCAGGGCTGACAGGTGCACCAGCAGCCTCCCGCCGGTAAAAGCGGCGAGCGATGCAAGAGCCACGGAAATGCCACGGCCGCCGATGCCAAGTTCCATTGGAAGAATCACGGCGGCAAACGGCGCGCCAAAGGCGGCGGAGACACCCGCGGCCAGGGAAACCGCCGCATCCGTCCTCCGGCGTTGTTCAAACCATCTTGAGGTATGCACGCGCGCCCTGGTCGCCGAAGCATGTGCAAACTCGATTGCCGCACCCTCCGGGCCGGCGATGCCGCCGGCAAGAGCAAGAAAAAACGATACGATCCCGCGCACCACCCATCTCAGCACCATGTCGGACCCTGAGGACGCATGAATATGGACAAACAAATCCGGTATGCCGTTGTAATTGCGCGAATCGGCCCTGCGCTCGAAGATGAATTTATGCGCAATCATCGCAAAAAGCGCAACGCCGAGGATTATGACGGGCTGGCTCGGGCGGATGAACGCAAAGGCGGCGCCGGCAAATTTCACCAGAAAAACCACTATGGCCGCCAGAAGACCGACAACAACCGGAAAAAATGATCCATGCATTTTATCATTCCACCGTTACGCTTTTTGCAAGGTTCCTTGGTTTGTCAACATCGGTTCCCTTCAAAAGCGCGGTTTCATAACTCAAGAGTTGCACCACGGGCGCGAGCACGACCGGCAACAACCCCTCGTCGATTTTGTGTTTCGTTGAAACAGGAAGCGGAATCCAGAAATCACAAAGTTCCTTAAGCGAGCTGTCATTGCCGCCGCCCACTCCCACTATCCGGGCTCCGCGGGCCTTTACCTCCTCCAGATTTGAAACCGTCTTTTCGCGCCATGAATCCTGCGGCGCGAGCACGACTACAGCCATATTGCCATCTATCATGGCAATCGGGCCGTGTTTGAGTTCACCGGCGGCATATCCTTCGGCGTGGATGTAGGCTATCTCCTTGAGTTTTAGAGCGCCCTCAAGCGCAACCGGAAATGAATATCCGCGCCCGATGAAGAAAAAACCTTTTATCCCGAGCAATGCTTTTGCCGTGCTTCGGACAGTTTGTGCCATTACGCCATCCGGCCTCATGTAATCTTCGAGAAGATGCGGAAGGCGGATAAGCTCGTCGAAAAGCGATGCGGTCCTCGCCGGATTCAATGCTCCGCGCGTTTTGCCAAGCCACCCGGCCCAGATGAGCTGTACCAGCAATTGGGACAGGAAGGTTTTTGTGGCAGCCACCCCTATCTCGGGACCGGCACAGGTGTAAAATACGGAGTCCGCCTCGCGGGAAATAGTGCTTCCGCGGACATTTGTTATGGCCGCTGTTTGAATGCCGCGCGTTTTTGCCTCTCTCATTACAGCAAGAGTATCCGCAGTCTCTCCCGACTGCGAAATCCCGACAATCACCGTTCCTTCCTGCAAAACCGGATCCCGGTAACGGAATTCGCTGGCCAGCTCCACGTCGACCGCAATCCTGCCCCAGCGCTCAAGCCAGTATTTGCCCAGCAGCGCCGCATGCCAGGAGCTACCGCAGGCAACGAGCGAGATCCTTGTTGCATTTTTGAGCGTTTGCAACCCCTTCTGGTCTGCGAGCACGAACGGTTCGCCGGTGGCGCGATCCAGAATCCCGTTCAAGGTTTCGGAAAGCGCCGCGGGCTGTTCGTAAATCTCCTTGAGCATGTAATGAGGCCAGCCCTGCTTGTCCATCCGCTCGGCAGACCAGTCAATCCGCGTGACCGGCCTTGCGATTACATTTCCATCCGCAAGAGAGGATATTTTGAGGCCGGTACGGGAGCCGGCCACCAGGTCTCCGTTTTCCAGGAATATCACCTCTTTCGTATATTCCACCAACGGCTGCGCGTCGCTTGCGATGAACATGCCTCCATCCGGATCGTGCGCAGCCACCAGCGGCGAACCATTGCGCACGCCGACTATCATGCCGGGCTCTTTTTCGGACATGACAACAACGCTGCAGGAACCTTCGATCTGCAGAAAACCCGCTCGCACGGCATCACAAAGCGAGCGGCCCTTGTCCATTTCTTCCAGCACCAGGAAACCGAAAAGCTCGCTGTCGGTCTCCGACTCGGGCTTGTGTCCGCGCGCGACCAGCCGTCTGCGGATATCCTGGTAGTTTTCGATAATACCGTTGTGCACAAGAACCACATGTCCGGTACGATGAGGATGCGCATTTTGAGTGGTCGGCTTGCCGTGCGTGGCCCATCTTGTATGACCGATGCCACAGGTGGAAGCCGCCAGCTTTTCACGCGAGCCGTCGATCAGGTGTTCGACATTCTCGAGCTTGCCCGAGGATTTGACGACATCAATGGCATCGCCGGTCAGCAGCGCGATTCCAGCCGAGTCGTACCCCCTGTACTCAAGACGCCTGAGGCCCTGCAAAAGCACGTCCACGGCACGACGGCTGCCGACATATCCGACAATGCCGCACATCAGGAGGCCTCACCGCGCAGTTTTTTTGCATATCCGGGCTTTGTCACCTGCCGGGTTCTGGCGATTGCAAGCGAATCGGCTTCGACATTCTCTGTGATCGTGGAGCCGGACGCAACATACGCGCCCTTGCCGATGCGGATTGGAGCCACAATCTGGCAGTCGCTGCCCATGAACACATCATCCTCGATGATGCTTTTGTGCTTGCGTTCGCCATCTATAACACGTCCGTCAAAATTGCAGGTTATGAAACCGCAGCCGATATTGACCCGTTCACCCAGTTCGGCGTCACCTACATACGACAAATGCGCCACGCTGGTTTTTGCGCCGATGGTGGCTTTTTTCAGCTCCACAAAATTTCCGATCTTGGCTTCGTTTCCGACCACTGAATCGGGCCGGAGGTGCGCATAAGGACCGATCTGCGCGCGCTCGCCGATGGTGCTTTTTTCGGCAACCGTGCCCGCTTTGATATTCGCCCCCGGTCCCACCGTCACATCCTTGAGCACCACGCGCGGCCCGATGACGGCGCCGCGCCCGATCCGGGTCCATCCTTGCAGAATTGCCCCCGGCCAGACCGTCACATCCTCCTCGATTTCCACATCAGCATCGACGATCGTGCAGCACGGATCAACAAAGCGCACGCCCTCAACCGCAAGCGCGCGGAGTTTGCGGCCGTTCAAAAGCCTTGCCGCCACTGAAAGCTCATAGGGATCATTCACGCCCATGAGTTCAGCCGCCGAATGCCATTTAAGAACATCAATCTTCTTTTTGCTCCTTACCGCCTGTGAAACAAGGTCGGTGAGATAATATTCACGTTTATTGTTTTTATTCGAAAGGCGCGCAAGGGAGGCGTTCAAAAAAGCCGGCCTGAAAAGGTACATCGAAACAGCAACCTCGCGAATTTCCTTTTCGCGCGCAGTGGCTTCGTTTTCTTCGACAATCCTCAAAACCGGGCCGTGTTTTCCGCGCCGGGCGATCCTTCCATAACCGTGCGGATCGTCAACCTCGCACGTCAGGAGCCGCATCACATCGCCACGCTTCATCGGCGCGGCAAGCTCCGCAACCAGCGCGCCGGTGACAAGCGGCGAATCCCCGGGCATGACCAGCACCGGCAGCGATTGACTGATGACTGCCGATCCCCACTTCGATTCCATGGCGCATTTGACGGCATGTCCGGTGCCAAGCTGTTCGCACTGCTGGACAAATTCCAGATTCATATCCGGGAAGGCCTTGCACCCGCGCACCGCCCGTTCGACAAGTTCGCGGCCATGGCCGACGATTATGGCCACGGGCGCCCCGGGAAGAGCGGATTTTATCGTATGAAGAATATGGAAAAGGATCGGCCGCCCGCCCGCTTCGTGAAGCACCTTGGGAATGGAGGAATGCATTCTTTTGCCGAGACCAGCCGCCATGATGACGACACCACACGATAACTGTTTCATTAAGTAAACGCAAGCTGTTGCCAGCCCGCGCTCCTGTTAGAACCGGACTTGCGCAATTTACGCATCCGGCTCCTCGGTTTGTGTTTTAACTTAGTACCAAGTCCATTGGTG
>Ga0208375_1003845_pt1 | contig 12325 bp, 16 predicted proteins | sample RifOxyD1_FD_184038 | JGI IMG/M metagenome (GOLD analysis project Ga0208375, IMG submission 184038) | Soil microbial communities from Rifle, Colorado - Rifle Oxygen_injection D1 (SPAdes) | ecosystem: Environmental > Terrestrial > Deep subsurface > Rock core/Sediment | place: Rifle, Colorado... | reverse complement strand
AGACAATTTTTTATCTAAAATTAAATTGGTTATGAGATTATTTTTAGAAATTTATCAAGGAGAAATTCCTTAACTTAATGGAATTGGTTCAACGCCCCCACGAGCAGAAGACCAAATTAGTGGATATTCCCCACATAAATTCAGTAGGATGAATTATTATTCAATTTATCCAAACCACCATTTTTTGATTATAATTACCAGTATTGTAAATGCTGAGATAGAGAATTTAAATCTCCATACTGGAATAACTAAGAAAATTCTTTTCAAGAAATCTCCATTAGCTCTTTCAATAATCTCTCCAACAAGAGCAGATAGGGCAAGGCTAATTCCTATAGGGATAATAAAATTAATCAACTTGTCAATGGTTGATGCTGACCATCCAAGCAGAGCTCCAATTAAAGATATTAGTATAATTACCCCTACTAAAATTTGCATGGCTTCTTTAAATTTCATCTTTTTTATTATTCAAAAGTTTACCTTTTTCATATTTATCAAGAAATTCAATTACTTTTTTTCCTTTTTCTAACAAATCTTCATAAGTAAGAATTTCAATATTTGGAAACATCTCTGATAATCTGTTAAACCGCATTATTTGATTAGCATTCTTTTTTCCTATTGAACCAAGAACAGCAATTCCCTTTGTTGGTAAATTTTTATTTACTCTGTGATAAATAGTATATGTAATCGACTGAAATAAACCGTCTAATGCCTGTTTAGAAAGAAAACCATCTTTATTAAATATTTTATCATTCACTGCTTCTAATTCTATAACCACGCATACATCTTTAGTGCCATCGATTTTTTGTATTTCAAAATCAGGATAAATTCTCCAGTCAGAGTGATATGTATCTCCTGTCTTTTTCATTTCTTTATTTATATCTGTTTTAATAACTTGACCAAAATATTCTATTCCCAACAGCCAATAATTTTCTGCTAAAAAAGCATGAATAGATTTTTCGTTTTTTGTATCTTCATTTTTTCGGGTATTTATTATTTTCTCAAACTCTTTTAAGCTCTTCTTTAATCCTTGATACATTGAATATAATTTCGCCTTTTTACTAATCGTATCAAGAAGTCTTGTTTGATGTTCCAATGGTAATTTTCCTACAACTTTAGAATCTATAGATTCAATCTTGGCTCTATAGAGGGTATTCAACAAATCCAATAATTCTGATTTCTTAAGTTTCTTAATATTTGTTAAAACTCCCTTTAACTGTAATTTATATGAACCTTCATCTAATTTTCTATATTTGTTGGCAAGAATTGTCCCTACTTTAGAATCTTCAATGGTTCTGACTATATCCTCTCTCTCAGATTTATCCAGTTCATCAAACTGTAATAAAAAGTCTTCAATTACTCGATAAACAGAATTATCCAGATAGTCAAAGATTTCTTTCACATCCTTATCTGTAAAATATTTAATAATTCCCTGTCTTCTTGATTCTGAAGCAAGACTCTTATAAATTCTTGAAATTCTAAAGTCTTCAGTATAATCTCTTATACTATTAAAAAATTCAATCCATTTATCATAATTAATGTAAACTTGATTTCCTTTAATAGAATATCTTGGTTCATCTCCCTTTGTTAGAATAAGAACAAATTTTGTTACATCTCCAAATTCTTCCTCTAAATGTGTAATCAAATTTTTCATTGCAGGAATTTTAGAATTTTCAAAATCATCTCTTTCTTTATCAGAGAGTTCAAAAGTGCAATATATTTTAATACCTAAAAACCTTTTAGGATAATACAATCCTTTCTTGATTTCATAACTATCACTGAATCCTTCCTGACCTTCCATAGAAATAGCAAATAACCGAACTTTTTAGAATTATCGAAATTGAACTTTTGTTCAAAATTGTTTTGATTAGTGTTTAGCCATAACTGCTTCTTTTCCTTCTTCAGCAATTCTATCAACTAACTTATCAATACCTTCATACATTCTTCTCCTATAATCTCTTGCTTGCTCACTTCTTACTGGTTGTGCTCTTATACCTGTTGAACCCCAATCATCTTTTCCGTATCTAACTCCGATTATATTTGAATCATCTCTCCAGTCAGTAACCCCTGCAAAACCAGATGTTTGTCCACTGTGTCCTGAAACATCTGCTCCGCCTCCAACTAAGACTCCAAATTTAGTCTTTATTCTCCCCTTACCCAATTTATCCAATACATTTTGAGCTAATCTCTTTGTGCCACCAGAACAAACCCAATCATCTAATACCAAAACAGCTGGTTTCTTTTTGTATGCTAACATCTCATCAACTAACGGTTGTATATGCTCTTCAGTAGCTTCTTGAGTATTGCTTTTACTAAATCTTCTAAATCTAATTGTCCCATCAGCAGTTGGAAATCTTCCGTATAGCCTATTATGTAATCTGAAGACTGCAAGACCTAATAATCTTGCTCCTCTATCGCTTGCTACGACAAAATCAGGTTGAGTTTGATGTATATATTCTACTATCGGTAATGCAAATTCTCCGATGTTTTCTGCATTTATTGAAGCAGAATCTCCTAAAGTAAGATTAAGACCTAATGGTGTAGATTGAATCTTGCTAAAATTATTACTTATAATATTTGGGATATTATAATTAATGATATTCTTCTTTTCAAACTCTTTCTCAAAGTTAAAATATTTTTCATTCTTTAAAATTATATTTTTATTTTCATATTTATTTATCTTATAATTCTCTTTTATTGGGTCTTTAATTAGATAATTCGATAATAAACCTACAGAACTACCTAAATCTTCTAATTCATCGTATTTTCCTTTTTTCTTGGGTAATCTGATTCTTAAATCGTCCTCTTCTCTTGGTGCTTTGGGTTCATCTAAATCAATACCTAAATCTCTATACTTCTGCCTTAATCTATCATCTTCAGCAAGCAAACTACTATTGGAAATTATAGAATAATCAGGTAAATCCTCTTTTGGCTTTTTCTTTTTGCCACTACCTAAAAGGTCTGCATATTTATCTCTAAAAATATCTTCTAAGTTTGTCATTTTCTGCTTTCAACTCCTCCATTATGTAATGCACTGTTTGATAAATAATTTACTATTTCACTTATTGAATCAAAGGGTTTTATCAACTCTTTATCTACATTCAATGGAATTTCAATTTCTCCTTTTTTAAATCTTGAGAGAACATCTGAAGCTCCTCCAGAATTTTGTAAACAGATAACTGGTTTTCCTAAAAATAATCCTTTTAATGCTTCATCGATTGTTCCAACTGAGCCATTAACTAAAACTAACAAATCAGCTACTGCTCCAACATAAGACCTTCTTTCTTCCATATCCTGACCTACTTTTTCAACTCTTAAAACTCCGTTTTTTGTTTTTCCAGCAAGTTTAAAATATTCTTGTGGGGGTTCAAAGTCCATATTAGGAAATAGAACAAAAAATTTATCATCTACACCTTTCTCCAAACAATAATCAACTATTCCCCTGTATACATCAATACCAACACCTGAAACCCCTCCAGTGAATAAACTTCCCTTACTATCTACAACTTGTCTAAGTTCATAGCCTAACCTATAAGCATCATCGCTATCATAATCAGGCAAAGGAGATGTAGCTCCGATTATTCCAATTATAGGATGTTCATGTTTTGCAGTTATTTCTTCTAATTTCATTTTTGGACAACCTCCTCAATCTTTTTAATTACTTCCTTCGAAGGTATATTTTGGACATTCTGGTCACTGCCATATCTTGAAATAACATTTAGTTGATTATTATAGGGAGCATATTTCTCTGGAGAAGTTATGCCATATAATCCGATTACTTTTGCACCAACAGCATCAGCTATATGTAAAACTCCAGTATCAGGACTTACAACTGCTCCAGCATTAAAAGCAAGACGAGCAAAATTTTCTAAATCAAAAGCATAGCCTTGTCTTAAAACTGTATTAAATACCCTTCCTTCTTCTCTTTCTATTCTTGATGCCATATCAAAAGAGTCTTTATCTCCGACTAAAACTACATTTAATCCATTATCAAGACACCATGAGGCAGTTTCTCTATAACCTCTATCGCTCCAAACTTTCTTACCTAAACTTGCCCCAAGATTCAAAACAACATAAGGTCTATTGCTTTGCAATCTCCAACCAGAATTTAGAGTCACATCTTTTTGTTTATCAACAGCTAAATCAAAGCTCATCACTTTTGGAACTTCTAAATAATCTACAAATCCTAAAACTCTATCAACCATGTGTTTTCTATCTGTAGAGAATCCTCTATTTCTCAAATCCCTCTCGCAAACTTGTTCTGGGCAGGTTATGCTATCTATAGTAAAATCTTTAGGAATTAACGCCAAATCAAATTCTTGACCATCTAAATATTTTTCATAAATTAATTTTTCTAATCTATATTTTTCTTTTGTATCTCCTCTTACTGATGCTTGCCATCTTTCATTTGCTAATTGGTCTTCAGAGGGTTTTGGCAAATATCTTGGAGTGCTTTTTAGAAATCCAATTAATCTTAATATCCCTTCTTTATCTCTGGGCATTGGAACATGTATACTCGCTTGAGGGTATGCCTCTCTTAAAGAATGAAGTAGAGGTAATGAAAATATCATATCCCCTATTCCTCTTGGGGGAGTATATAAAATTTTATGAACTGATTCAGGTTTCATTTTGAAATTGCCTCCTCTAAAATTTTAATATTTATTTCAACAATAGTGCTGGGTTTTAATTCGCCCCTTAGTAATTTAGGTATGACTATGATTGAGTTTTCTCCTTGACTTGCAATCCTTTTTCTTATAGTATATTCTTTCTTTGCCATCATAATAAAGTTATAATTTTCTTATATTTACTGGTGAATCTTGTATTTATAAATCTTTCTATTATGTTATTACTAAAGAGTTACACTATATATTAGAATTACTGGATTTTTGTTCATTTAACTGAATTTGGAGTTTCGTATCCATACCATGCCGAGTTTAATCTAAAATGTCCAATTATCTTTTTTCTTTCTTCTGGATTAGCTTTCTTCATCTTCCTATATAAGGGCGTAATTATCTTAGTAATATCAAAACCACCAATAGCTCCAATAAAAAATATATCTTTAGGCAATTCTTTTTTACCTTCTATCTCTTCAATAATCTCGCATAGGTAGTCAGTGAAATTACTGAAATTATTTTCTCTGATAAGACTGAAAAGATATAGTTTAAAATAATTCAAAACAGATTCTTTCGTTAAGTTATCTGCATAAATTTTCATTAGACTTATTATAATCCTTTCTTCATCTCTGTCTCTCCTAATTTCATTATTTTTTCTTCCTATAAATTTGAAAAATTGATTGCCGATATAATTTAAGATTATTTTCTCCCTTATAACATCCTCAATAGCATCAAATAATGATTCCTTCTTTGAATCTACTACATCAAGCCTAAACAAGGAATCAGGAGAATCAAATTTTTTAATAAGAAAATCTTTTTGAATAGGGGATAATGAAACTTCTTTCTTAGACAAATTATGGAGGTAAATATCAAATTTAAGAGTATAGTAAGTAGTAGGCGGAGTATAAGCCGTTCCCTTATTTATCTTTGTAATTCTTCTAAATTTTTTAATGTGAAAATAATCTGCATTTTTCCAGACTTTTGCATAATCATATGCGGTGCTTGATTTGATTTTATTCCCTCGTTTTAATGAAACTTCTTTAGAAGTCGTATAACCTCCAAAGAAATATTTTGCTAATTTTCTTGCTCCATCAGTTTCAAAATTCTTAACACTATCAAGAGTAGTCTTCCTTTCCTTCTTTCTCTTTTCCTTCAAATTGTTCTTCTTTGCCATCCTTCCTAAATATCTGATTCCTAAAGTAATGTAATGAGATATTAAAAGTTTGTGTTTTTATATAATCTATGGAAAGTCAAAATATTCAACCATCATTTGAAATCCAGAGATTTCTGGAGAAGTTTGAACTGACAAAGAGGGCTTATTTTGCTTTAATTATGGAAACTGGAGCAAGACTTCAACATTCAGTCAATGTTAAAATTAAAGATATTAAGGATTGTAAAGGAAGCTGTCAGGAAGTAGAGGAGGAAATAGAAGATGCCATACAGCAATAAGATTGATGTTAGATTTCTAACTGTAAAAAAAGAGGATTTAATCAAAGAACAAAAAGAATATGGTTATGAATCTCTATCCCATTATCTAAGAGTTATTATTGATAATCGAAAATTAATTCTGGAGGTATTAAAAAATGAATGCTGAACAGCTGTTTAAGTTCAAAGAACTAAAAGCCAAATTGAAGATTAACTTAAAGGATAAACGGTTTTTTTCAGGTTATATAAAAGAGATTGAATCTGATTCTTTGGTTTTCATTGATAAGTTCGATAATGAAATTGTTATAGACCTTGAGTCAATTTCTTACATTGTGCCAGTCAGGACGGAGGGAGGAAACGAAAATGGAAACTATGGATGACCTTCCTGAGTGCCCAGTGCCCCCAGTGCCCGAAGTAACCAGAGTATCCTATAACGAAGAGCTTGGAAAGCATATTTTGAATAATGAAAGATACAAGGGATACTTAGGATACAGGATACTTACTAATTATAAGCCTATTTCCAGACAAGATATTGCCGATAAGTATAATATTAGTCTGAACACGGTTAAGAAGACGATAAAAGATAATCCTTCTCTTTTTGAAGTAAAAGCTGTTGATATTGGGGTTGAGCTGATTGGTTTGTCCAATCAAGGATTAAGATACATCAAAGAAATAATTGAAAATTATGAAAGTTCTAAGATGCCTTCACTCTTTGAAAAGAGAAGAGAGTTGAATTTATCATTGAAGGAAAGGATTGTAGATTTTTTAACTGGAGAATTGAATTTCAAAAAATACTTCAAAGAATTTTCCAACATCAACAATAAAGAGTTTGTAGAGTTTGACTTTAATGAGATTGCACAAAATGACCCTGCTTTGTCTGAGAGCCTATTGGATAACCCAGAAGATACGATTGACTTAATGTATGATGTGATAAAAGAAAAGTTTGATTCAGAGAAAGAAATTTCTTTTGATAACTTGCCAGAGTCTATATTCATTGAAATAGGTTCAATTAGAGCTAAACATCAAAAGCAATTCTGTAAGATAGAAGGAAATATAATTTTAAAATCTAAAACTGAGCCAAGAATAATGACCACAACTTATGAGTGTCCTGCTTGTGGTTCAATTATAAAAATAAAACAAACTGAAGAGAAAGAGAGAGAAGGATTAAGGTGCAGTTGCGGTAGGAAAGGAAGATTTACAAAAATATGCGACGAAGATACTGATGAGCAAATACTGATTCTTGAAGAGCCATTAGATGTTGTGAACAGAGATGTTCAAACTATCCCAGTAGTGCTTCGAGGATGTTTAACCTCTCCAGATTATGACTCTATTAAAAATATTGGAGAGAAGGTTATAGTTGCTGGAATTGTTGATAGTGAGCAAAAATCTCTAAGACAAGGTAAATCAACACATAAGACAAAACTAATAAGAGCAATAACTCTCAAACCTTCTAAGTCTGCACTGACAGATTTGCATTTAACTGAAGATGACTTAAAGAAAATTGAAGATTATTCAACGAATGAAAATCTTGCATTAAAAATAGGCGAAGAAGTCTTTCCAAACATCGAGGGATACTCTGAAGTTAAGGAAGCAATAATTCTACAACAAGTCGGAGGTGTAAGAAAAATTCTTCCTGATAAAAATGTTAGAGGAGACATTCATATTTTATTGATAGGAGACCCTGCAACAGCAAAATCAGATTTTTTAATTGGGACTATGAAGATTGCTACCAAGTGTAGGTTTATATCTGGTCAAGGAACTTCTAAAGTCGGATTAATAGGGAATGTAAGATATGATGAACTTCTGAAGGCTTGGACTGTTGAAGGAGGAGCTTTGGCTAAATCAAATAAAGGAATTGTTCTGGCTGATGAGCTTGATAAAATGAATGAAGATGATAGGGCAGGTCTTCATACAGCAATGGAACAGCAAATAGTCACAATAGACAAGGCAAGTATTCATGCCACTTTGATAACTCAAACTGCTGTGTTAGCATCAGCAAATCCAAAATATTCTCATTGGGATTTGAATAATGATTTACTTGAGCAGTTTAATCTACCCTCTTCTCTGAAGGGGAGGAATGATTTAATTTTTCCCATGAAAGATATACATAATGAATCTAAAGATACAAAAATAGCGTCTAAGATGTTGAATCCTAAAAAAGAAAATGTAGATTATGACTTTTATAGAAAATATTTGTATTATGCTAAAAACCTAAAACCAGAACTTACTGAAAGTGCAAAAACATCAATCCAAAATGTTTATGTTCAGTTAAGGAAAATAAATAAGAGAGAAATAATAACTGCAAGAGATATAAACGCTTTGATAAGATTATCAGAGGCGTATGCGAAGTTAAGATTATCCGATGAAGTTGAAGAGAAAGATGTAGAGAATGCAATAAGGCTTCATAGATTTTGTTTGAATGAATTAAATGTTTTTGATAATGATATTGGAATAATTGAAAGGAGGCGGATTTGAAAATGAGTGAGAAAATGAAAATGGAAATAGGAGAAAAGTATCTCAGTATAAAACTTGCAGGACATGAGTTTGTTACAGCCTTTCCAAATAAAAACAAGAAGAGAGAAGAAGAACCAGACTTCAAGGGAGATGGTATAGCTGTTTGGATTAGAAAGAAAAAAGCTGAAGTTGTAAAAGTAGGAGACTTATTAGAATGAAACCAATAATAAACGAAAGGTCTATAGGAGCTTATTGCAGACTTAGAGCAAGATTTAGAGCTAAAAAAGAAATTGAGCAGTTAGTGAAAGATATAATTGATTTATCTATTGAAGAATCGTCAAGACACAGAAAGATAATTCACAAGAGGCATCTTTACAGAGCTGTAGTTAAGAAAGCAGATTCTCTAAGAGATTATGCTAACGCAGTTAAGGATTCAGAGAAGGAAACAGAGATTAATGCCGAAACATTGATTGATGACTTTAGGCTTTTAGTTATATTTATGAATACTTTGATAGCAGATGCAAAATCTGAAGACAGAGGGTTTACAGAAGAACTTTTAAAAGATTATCTAAAAGTATCTACTGAAGACTTTGAAAAAGAATTAATAAAATTCATTAATCAATTCAAGAATAAGAGTGATACTTCCTTAAATTGAGTTCTACGGAAATATGTGCCGTTTTTATTTGGGAATCTTGAGCATCTGGGATATACTGGGGAGTGTCCCAACATTTTATCCATTTTCGGACAGGGAATAATAATTCCTAATAAGAGGGCTATTGATTTATTATTTATCTGATTACCTGCATGTGTGTAATGCGGACAGACAGCCCCAGAAAAATATTTCAATGAAATCATTAACTCCTGAAACCACTATTATTCGATAAAGCAAGGCTTATAGAGGCATTTTCTTATTCAACAAGTAGATACTTCTTGAACTGGTTCATGTTCCAAATGGAACAAAGTGGAACGCTGGGAGGAAAATAGAATGATTACCGACGATAAACTATTTTTAAGACCACTTATTTAAATGGATAGTGGTGTCCGCAGTTTGGGAATTTGGGACAGATTTTCCCAACATGGAATTTTCTTTTCTTGTGTGCATTGTTGCATTGTCTTACAATCTCTATAAAGATAATGTGTCTCTTATTATAATGCCACGAACTACTGGAGCTAAAGATTTTAGGAAAAGAAAAATAAGAAAAGATAAAGGTAGAAGGAGAGACAAGTATAGGGGAAGAGAAATAATAAGATTCCCAAAAAGAAGAGGAAACAAAGAGTCTCTTAAAATCTGGTTTTGGGAGCAAGGGAAAATGAGCAGGGAAGGTTATTCGAAGTGGTCTCGTTATGTGAGAAGACACATTAGACCTATTGTTTATCGCTTTAGGATTAGAGCAGATGTGCCTATAGAAATGCTGTCAACTAAAGAAGCAATAGAAGAATTAGCTTTAGAGGTTATGGGATATGAAGGCAATTTCATAATCATGGGAATCTCGGGGTCTCCAAGAACAAGAACAGGATTAAAATGGGTCAAGTTGTGCAGGGTAATTATTCGTAATTCTCAAGAAGGATTAAGAGCCCGTTTTGCTGAGAATTTCAGATTATGGCGTTATTGGTTTTGGAGGGATAATTAACATGGAAGTGAATAATAATTTAGTAATTCAAAATGAAGAGAAGGCTGTTTGTTATGTTAGACTTTCTCAAGATGATTCTACTAATCCTTCTCTTTCTCCAATGAATCAAGAAAAGATATGTATAGAATATGCTAAATCAAAAGGAGATAAGATTGCAGTTGTTTACAGAGACATAAACAAATCAGGCACTAATCTTGAAAGGTCTGGATTTCAAACAATGATGGAAGATGCAAGAAAAGGATTATTCAAAAGAATCTATGTAAAGATGTGGGATAGACTGTCAAGAGATTTAATTGATATGGAATTAACAATAAAGAAACTTGCAGGACTTGGTATTATTATTGTTTCTTCTGATGGACACAACGACCCCAAAGAAAGACAAGTAAGAGCTTTGCTGTCTCAATGGCAGATTGACGATATGAGAGAGAAAACTGAGATGACACACAAGCTAAGGCTTCAAGAAAAGATTCCATTGAATCCTCCACCATTCGGTTATCACATGTCTAAAAAATATAAGATGTTTATGCCTGACGGAGAAAAGGCTGAGAAAGTAAAAGAGATATTTGAGATGAGGATGGCAAGTGCTACTATTAAAGAAATTGCTGATGAATATTCTATGAACACAACTACAGTTTATAATATCTTAAAAAATCGAACTTATCTCGGAGAAAATATTTATCGTGGAAACTGGTCTAAAGGAAAACATCAACCACTCATCACAGAAGAAGTTTTTCTTAAATGCCAGAAACAAAATTCAAGAGCTGGAACATGGTGTAATAATAGTAATAATAAGAATAAAGAAATTGTGAATTAAAATTCAGTTTTCCGCATTTATCGCTATCTGCTTCTGCATAAACTTTTCAACACCTGAAATAGATTTCTTCAACGCTTCTATGTCTGCTTCCTGTCGCTTAATCTTCTCAGTTGCATACTTCAATTCTTGTCCTTTAGCATCGAGGTCACTCTCTAATTTCTGCATACTGAACTTATAGGCTTTGAGTTTAGGTCTATGTCTATTTATTGCTAAGAAATTAACATACTTGTCTATTTCCCTCGATGAAGGTTTATGTCCGAGTCTTGCATTAACTTCATCAACTGTCCATTCCTGCTTTAGAAAATTACAAGCCATAGATGACCGTAAGTCTTTCCATGTGACTGGTTGACCCATTGGAATGCACTTTGCTCCAACAATTCCAACAGCTCTTTTAAGAAACTTATCTGCCATTTTATATTCAAATTGAAAAATTTTGTCATCATCCTGCAAAGGCACTAATTTCTTTTCTCCATTAACTTCAATTTCTCGTTTTTGATTTAATACTATTTCTATAAATTCAACAGTCTCTTTATACATTGTAATCTCACTTCTTGTTATTCTTGTTCTCTTCAATCTTTCTCTTGGAAGATTAACCCTATACTCTGGGTCTTTTGTATCTGGATTTTTTTCTTTAAAGAAATCTCTTTTTCTTAATTCTAACAATGTGTTAATATTCTCTCCAATATCAAAAGCCAACCAACATAATAATTTTTGGTCTGGTCTTATAACTACTCCAACTAATTTTTTAAAAGTCTCTTCTTCAATATATCTGACAGCTTCATTAGTCCTTTTTGCAGGAAACTCAATCACTTCTTTAACAAGCTGAACTTTTCCAGCCATTTCAAAAGGTTTACTTCTGAATACCTTTCCATAATAGCTTTTCAAATCAGCATATCTTTCTCCTCTCCCATTTAATATTTTTCCTTCTTCCAAATCATCATAAACTTTTTTGATGTCTTCTTTATTCAGTTTGACCCATGCTTTATTTTTGAACCATTTATTTACATTACTGAATTTAGTGATGTAATAATCAAGGGTCTTATAACATCCAATATCAAGCACAGAAAGATTATTTGACCTCTTTAGTTTTGTCTCTTCCCACTCAAAGAATTTTTTAAAAAGTTCTCTGTTTTCTTTACAAATACTTTTATCATTTAACATCACTTCTTTTCTTCTCTCATACTTTTCTTTGTAATATTTCAAGTCGTTAGCCATGAGAAATAGAGTAATCACTACTTTATATACTTTTGGGCATATCCACCTTTATGGTCTACGCCCCCACGAGAGGTTGAACTAATAATTAATTTTAGAATTATTTTTATCTAGCAGAATCAGCTTGCTTTTCAGAATCTTTTTTCTTAATCATTGCATAGCTATCTGCATCAGTTTTG
>Ga0208375_1003843_pt1 | contig 12327 bp, 16 predicted proteins | sample RifOxyD1_FD_184038 | JGI IMG/M metagenome (GOLD analysis project Ga0208375, IMG submission 184038) | Soil microbial communities from Rifle, Colorado - Rifle Oxygen_injection D1 (SPAdes) | ecosystem: Environmental > Terrestrial > Deep subsurface > Rock core/Sediment | place: Rifle, Colorado... | reverse complement strand
GCCGCGAGCCGTTATAACCGATCCGAATAACGCCTATATTCATCTGATTTTTTATTTAGATAACGGCAAAATGCTCGCGCTTTCCGATTTAAGAAAGTTCGCGAAAGTAATTTTAGGAGAAACGGAAGAGGTAAAAAATCTTCCGGAATTAGCAAAATTGGGTCCGGACGCGATGGATCCTAATTTTAATTTTTCAGATTTCAGCCGGATTATTTCAAGCGAATCCCGAAAAATTAAACAAGTTTTAATGGACCAAGAAGTTATCGCGGGCATAGGCAATATTTATTCCGATGATATTTTATGGAAAGCTAAAATTCACTCTCTAAAATCGGCTAATAAATTATCTAAAAAGGATTTAAAAGAAATTTGGAAAGCAATGAAGAGTATTTTTAAAAAAGCGCTCAAGCTGCGCGGCACTTCTACTAGCGATTTTCGCGACACTGCCGGCAAAAAAGGAAAATACGGGCCGCAAAGATTGGTTTATCAGCGGGAAGGCGAGAAATGTTCGCGTTGCGAAACAAAAATTAAACGGATTAAAATAGGCGGCAGGTCGGCGCATTTTTGTCCAAAGTGCCAGCAACTATAACCATGATTATTTATCTTTACGGACCAGATTCATATAGGCGGCAGGAAAAGCTGAAGGAAATCGTGGCAAATTACAAAAAAAAGCACTCAACTATTACGATTGATAAATTTATAGAGGGCGAATTTGAGCGTTTTGGAGATTTTATAAAGAATCAATCGCTTTTTGACAGCTTCAAATTGGCAATTATTTTTGAGGCGTTTATTTCCGAAAATAAAAATTTCGCGGAGCTTTTAAAAGCTCATTTAAATTCAAAAAATATAATTTTATTAATTTCCGTTGATAAAAAACTGCCGAAAGAATTTAATTTTATTTTGAATTCATCAGCTGAAACATCCGTGCTTTCGCAGAGTTTTGAAAAATTGGAAACAACGCAGATAGAAAATTTTGTAAAAAAAGAAGCGCTTAAACGCGACCTTAAACTCCCGATTCAAACTATAAATTCATTGGTTCGCGCGAATAGCTCTGACCTTTGGGGAATCGTTAATGATTTGGATAAACTGGAATTAGGCGGAAAATTGGAAGAAAGCTTGGCCGAGCCGGAATTTTTTTCTTTAATAAACAGAGTCAGACGCGGCGATATAACGGCATTAGAAATTTTACTTCACAAACAAGAGCCGGCTATGATTTTTAATATCATTGCCTCGCAAGCGGGACCTGATCTAAAAGAAAAAATGGCCGACTATGATGTGGCCATTAAGTCCGGGAAACTTGACTACGAAGAAGCTTTGCTAAGCGTGATTTTAATCTAGCCGCTTTATTTTTTTTAATGATGTCTATTTTTGCGGCTTTATCAAGCTTTTGATAAACCTGGGAAAGCGCGTCTGCCGAAGGCGTTTTTTTATACTTTTTAACAGCCTCTTTAAGGGCTTTTTTGTTTTCCAGATTCCGTTCCTGCCGTCGCAGGCTTTGTCTAAAAGCTTTTTTAGCTGATTTAGTCTTTGGCATGTAGTTTATTAACTATAAAGTAGTTTATACTTTTTAATTTTAAGAGTCAATAACGTGATATAATAAAAATATGATTTATTTTTTGTCAGGCAAGTTTGTAAGCAAAAAAGAAAACTGCGCGATTATAGAAGTTGGCGGCGTTGGATTTAAAGTTGTTGTAAGCGTAAATGCCGCAAAGAGCTTGCCAGAGCCAGGTAGTTCGGTTAAATTATTTTCTCATTTACACGTGAGAGAAGACGGTTTAGAACTTTATGGTTTTGTAAGCGAGCAAGAGCTTTCTTTTTTTGAAAAATTGATTTCTATCAACGGCATAGGGCCAAAATCGGCGTTAAATATTTTGTCTATTACTAAACTTGACCAATTGATAGCCGCTATTAACGAAGGGAAGGTAGATTTGCTTACTAAGGCTTCGGGCGTCGGCAAAAAAACCGCGGAGAGAGTTGTTTTGGAATTGCGGGGGAAATTACAATCCGTTTCATCCGAAAAAATCGTAAAACAAATGGAATCCGACTTGGATATTGAAGAGGCGTTAGTCGGTTTGGGTTATATCCGTCAGCAGGCGAAAAACGCTATCTCCAAAATTGACCCCAAAATAAAAAATTTAGAAGACAGAATCAAAGAAGCGTTAAAAAAGATTAAAAGTTAAAATGTTCGCTTTCTTAAAAAACGCATACCATTATTTTCTGGCCTTTGTCGGAAATATAATTTATTGGTTTCCTTCGCGGAAAATTTTTGTCATAGGCATAACCGGCACCAAAGGCAAATCAACCACCTTGGAATTAATTAACGCGATTTTGGAATCGGCCGGGAAAAAAACCGCGCTGGTTTCGTCTCTTCGGTTCAAAATCGGCGACAAAAGCATTAAAAATATGACGGGGATGACTATGCCGGGAAGACTTTTCCTTCAGAAAAAATTGCGAAAGGCGGTGGACGCGGGCTGCCAATATTTTTTGATAGAGGTTACGTCGCAGGGAATTTTACAGCACAGGCATCAATTTATTAATTGGGACGCGGCGTTAATTACCAATGTTCAGCCGGAGCATATTGAAGCGCACGGGTCTTTTGCTAAATATCGTGAATCAAAAGAAAATTTTTTCCGGTATGTTGCCGAAAAATCTAACAAAGCAAATAAATTTTTCTTTATTAACGATGATGACCCGTCAAAAAGCTATTTTGTGAACGCGGCATCCAATGCCGGAAAAATTATTTATTTCAGTCGGGAAAAATTCATAAATGAAGAAATGGATATGGGGAAAAAGTCCATTGGCAATTGGCTGCAAAGCAATTTCAATTTGGAGAACGCGGCGGCTGCCGCTACTATCGCGGAATCGCAGGAAATTGCTTGGCCGTTGATACAGAGAACTTTGCAATCATTTAAAGGCGTTCCGGGAAGAATGGATTATGTCCAGGAAAAACCGTTCGCGGTTATAATAGATTACGCTCATACCCCGGATTCTTTGGAAAAAGTTTATCAAACGCTTTTGACGAGAGCGCCCAATAAAAAATTAATTTGTGTCTTAGGAGCGGCCGGTGGAGGAAGAGATAGATGGAAAAGGCCGGTTTTAGGCAAAGTCGCGGAAAAGTACTGTAAAAAAATTATTCTTACCAACGAAGATCCGTTTGACGAGGATCCATCGGGCATTTTAGATCAGATTGAAAGCGGTTTTTCAAAACATCAGAATAAAAATTATTTCAGAATTTTAGACCGGAGAGAGGCAATCGGCAAAGCTATATCGCTGGCTGTTAAGGGGGATACGATTATAATTACCGGTAAAGGCACGGAGGATTGGATTCGTGTTGAAAAAGGCAGAAAAATACCTTGGAGCGAAAAAAAGACAGTAGAAGAATTGCTTGCGAAAAATTAAAACAATGAAATATAAGGATTTGCCACATACCGCAGATCTCCGACTGGAAATTTATGGAAAAAGTTTAGAGAAACTTTTTGAAAATAGCGCCGAAGCGTTGGCTCACATTCTTTATAGGCGATCTAAAAAAGATAAATTATATCCGAGTACATCGACTAAAAAAAATAGAATTAAATCAGTTAAGGGATAATTTGCTATACTTTAAATAATGAAACTGACATTTTACGGCGGCGCGAAAATGGTGACCGGAGCCAATTACTTGTTGGAATCTGGAGGTCAAAAAATTCTTATTGACTGCGGCTTGCATCAAGGGAATCGATTTTGCGAAAAGCTTAATTTTGAATTGTTTCCTTATGACCCTAAGGAAATTTCAGCTGTTTTCATTACCCACGCTCATATTGATCATACCGGCCTTTTGCCGAAATTGGTAAAAGGCGGATTTAGGGGAAGGGTTTATTCCACCCCGCCGACGAAAGATTTCGCGGAACTTCTTTTATTAGATTCGGAACATATTTTAATGGAAGACGCGGAGCATTTGGGAGTCCCCCCTCTTTACGGTGTAAGAGAAATAGAAGAATTGATGGCGCGATGGGAAGGGGTGGATTATCACAACCCGATTAATTTAGAAAAATTTAAAATAACTTTTTACAACGCGGGCCATATTTTAGGGTCAAGTTCCATAAAAATTGAATCTGAAGGAAAGAAAATTCTTTTTTCCGGCGATTTGGGCAATTCTCCTACGCCGCTTATCGGAGCGCGCGAAGAAATACCCGACGGTATTGATTATTGTTTGATTGAATCAACTTATGGCGATCGTGTTCACGAAGATCGTCCGAAACGCAAAGAATTGTTGGAGGATATTATAGAAGACGCGGTGAAAGAGGGGGGTGTTTTAATGATTCCGGCGTTCGCGATGGAACGCACCCAGGAACTTTTGTTTGAGCTTAATGAACTTACGGAGAATGGCAGGATTCCCAGTGTGCCTGTTTTCTTGGATAGCCCTCTGGCCATAAAATTGACGGAAGTTTATAAAAAATATGAAAATTATTTTAATTCCGAGGCGCGCGAACTTATTAAAACCGGCGATGCTATTTTTAATTTTCCCGGTTTAAAGAAAACTTTAACTACTGACGAGTCAAAAACAATAAACGATGTTCCTCCGCCGAAAATAATTATTGCCGGTTCCGGAATGTCAACGGCCGGCAGGATATTGCATCACGAAAAAAGGTATTTACCCGATCCAAAAAGCACATTATTAATTATCGGCTATCAGGGTTATGGCTCGTTGGGCAGAAAAATTTTAGACGGCGAAAAAACCGTAAGAATTCACAAAGAAGATGTAGCGGTAAATTGCAGAATAGTATCTATCGGCGGTTATTCCGCTCATGCCGACCAGCCGCAATTATTAAAATGGCTGGAACCGATGCGCCATTCATTAAAAAAAGTGTTTGTGGTTCAAGGCGAAGAGGATGCGATGAAAATTTTTTCTCAAAAACTGAAAGACGAACTCGCGATTGACGCGGATATTCCGGATTTATCAATAACAAAAGAATTATAGTATACTAAAAAGCATGGATGGTGAAGAATTAAATGTGCCGGCAAAAGAATTGCCGGTTGAACCAAAACATCGCAAAGATTGGCGGGAATCTTTTCATTGGCGAATTTTTAGAATAATGGCGGAATTTGTTGATGGTTTTCAATTTATCGCGGATTTTAAAAAGACAGTTACTTTTTTCGGTTCAGCGCGTTTTGAAGAAAAAGATAAATGGTATGAAGTCGCGCGGGAGTTGGCGAAAATGTTGGTTAAGGCGGATTTTGCCGTAGTGACTGGCGGCGGTCCTGGAATTATGGAAGCGGCTAATCGCGGAGCGGTAGAAGGAAGGGGCAACTCCATTGGTTTGAATATCCAATTGCCGCACGAACAAAGAATTAATGCTTACGTAACGCAAGCAAAAGGATTCCATTACTTTTTTACGAGAAAGGTTATGCTGGCTTATTCCGCGCAGGCATATGTATTTTTCCCCGGCGGTTATGGGACTCTTGACGAGGTTTTTGAATTATTGACTTTAATTCAGACCCATAAAATTCATGAGAAAATTCCGGTGATATTGGTTGGTAAAGAATTTTGGAGTGAAATTGACGGTTGGCTGAAAAAAACGGCGTTGAAAGAATATAAAGCGATTGATCCGGAAGACGTCAAACTTTATAAAATTGTTGATACTGCCGAAGACGCGTTTGAAATTATAAAAGCGTCAAAACCAAGAAAAGAATTTTAAGGGCATGGAAAAGCCAAAATATAAAATTTGTGTTTCCGGCGCCGCTGAAACCGGACATTGCGCTCCAGATGCTTTGGAAAAAGCGGAAGCTTTGGGAGAAGAAATCGCGAAACGAGATTTAGTTTTAGTTACCGGCGCGACAACGGGAACGCCTTATTGGGCGGCGAAAGGGGCTAAAAAAGCCGGCGGTATTGTTATCGGTCTTTCGCCCGCGGTATCGGAAGAAGCGCATCTGAAAATTTATAAACTGCCGATTGATTATCACGATTTGATTATTTACACGGGTTTTGATTATTCAGGGCGCAATTTATTGTTAACTCGTTCTTCCGACGCGGTAATTACTTTGTGCGGAAGAATGGGAACATTGAACGAATTTACCATTGCTTTTGAAGACGGAAAACCGCAGGGCGTATTAACCGGAACCGGCGGGACGGCGGACTACATTAGCGAAATTATTGAAAAATCTTATCGCGGTCCGGGTAAGGTAGTATATTCTGATGACCCTAAGGACCTTTTGGGGAAATTAATCGCGTTAATAGACAAGGAAAAAGGTCGGTAGTTTTTTAAAAAAATATGCCTGCAAAAATAAAAAAAGAAAAACCAATAGGAGTTGTTACTCATTATTATGGTGGCATTGAAGTCGCGATTGTTAAATTTAAAAAAGCGGTTAAAGTTGGAACAGAAGTTAGGTTTTGCGGATCCTCGACTGATTTTTCTCAAAAAATAGAATCAATGCAATATGAGCACAAAGACATCGATTCCGCTAAAAAAGGCCAAGAGATTGGCATTAAAGTTGACGAAAAGGTGCGGGAAGGAGATGAAATTTACGAAGTAAAATAAAATGTTTTCAACGGAAACTTGGGAAGTATTTTGGCAATTGGTATTGGCGGTTGTTTTGGGTTCGCTTATCGGTTTTGAGCGAGAAATGGCTAAAAAAACTGCCGGCATCAGAACTTTCGCTTTGGTTGCTTTAGGCGCGGCTTTGTTTTCCGTAATTTCTAAATACGCTTTCAAGGAATTTTGGGGGGTTCCCGGTTTTGATCCATCGCGTATCGCTTCTCAAGTGGTGGTAGGAATCGGTTTTCTCGGCGCCGGTATAATTATTTTTAAAGAATCAAGATTACAAGGCCTTACAACTGCTGCCGGTTTATGGGTTTCCGCGGCTATTGGAATGGCCGTCGGTTTTAGGCTTTATTCAATCGCTGTTTTTACTGCCTTTCTTACTTTGGCGGTGCTTTGGGTATTATGGGCGGTAGAATATTATATTGTCAGGAAAATACCGGTAAGACCGCATCCAAAAACAGAAGAAGGATTTGAAGGTAAAGATATTGATGCGTAAAGAAGAAATTTTAGCCGCTGGTTTATTAGCCGGAACTATAATCGGGGCGGGTATGTTTTCTTTGCCGTTCATTTTTCAATCCGCCGGTTTAGGTACCGGTATTTTTTATTTAATTTTAGTTCCGATAGTTTATATTTTTATCTATTTAATGTATTCCGATGTGGTTATTCGCACAAAAGAACCGCATCGTTTAGTCGGATACGCTAAAATTTATTTAGGAAATTGGGCATTCTGGCTGACTATTTTAATGTCTGTCGTGGAGTCGGTTTTCATTTTAACGATATATCTTATTTTGTCGCAAAGCTTCGGGAATTTAATGACTGGATTAGGAAGCGGCATAGAAAAACTCTTATTTTTTTGGTTTATTGGTTCAGTCGCGATATTTTTTACATTGCGGAGAATGGCTCTTTTGGAATTTTTAATAACCGGTGGAATTATTGTGATAATCGCGGTGATTTTTTTATTGGCCATGCCGAATTTTTTAAGCAATCCGGATATCAATTTCACATTTAATTTTGAGAAAATTTTATTTCCATTGGCGCCGATTCTTTTTGCTCTTGCCGGAAGCGTGGCTATCCCGCCTGTCGTTGAATATTTAAAAAAAGAAGCTATTCCTGTCAGGCGGGCGGTGGTTTTGGGAGTGATAGCGCCGGCAATCGCGTACGCGTTATTTATTTTCGGCGTTATAGCTTTGTCCGGCAGTGTTTCTTCCGATGCTATAACGGGATTAGCAGGTCGCGTTTCCCCGGTGGTGCTTATCGGCATTGGCATTCTTGGGTTGTTGTCTATTTTTAGCTCTTATATCGTGGTTGGCTTGCATGTCAAAAATGTTCTTCTTTTTGATTTACGTTTTCCCGCTTTTTTGAGGTTTTTTATCGTTGTGCTTGGCCCATTGGTTATATATTTTTCCGGTTTTCAGAATTTCATCGGGTTGGTTAGTTTTGTAGGCGGTATTTTTCTTACCTTTGAAGGAATTTTAATTGTCGCAATGTGGTTAAAAGCAAATAAGGTGGCGGAGAAGCCGCCGGTAATTTTGAGAAGGATGGGATTTTGGGCAATCTCAGTATTATTTTTGGTATTTTCCATCGCTTTAATTTATGAGATAATAACAATGATAAACAAATATGCCTAAAATTTTTCGAAAACCTTATGATGTGAAATTGCCCAAATCCGAACATGAAGTTGAGGAATTCGGTGGCGGAAAAAGGGGAATTATTTTATGCCCCGATTGCAATAACTCTTATTTTAAGAAATCGTGGCATCATAATTTCAAAGGATTAAAAACCGAAAATGTAGATTTGCCGGTGAATTTTAAGCTTTGTCCGGCGTGCCAAATGATTAAAAACAAACAATACGAAGGAAGAATCGTATTTAAAAACATTCCGGAAAAATATTCAGATGAATTAGAGCATCTAATTGTCAGTTTTTGCGGAAAAGCGACCGATCGCGATCCGATGGACCGGCTGATAGAAATAAAAAAATCAGGCGCGGAATGGACGGTTACCACTACGGAAAATCAACTTGCCAATAAGCTGGCTAAAAAAATTAAGGATGTGTTCAATAAATTGAATTTGAATACTAAATTCAGCAAAGAGCCGAGCGATGTCGTGGAAATTACCGTAGAATTTCCAAAAAGCAACATATGAATTGGCACACGTTTTTGATTATCGCGCACATCATAGGCATTTCCTTGGGGGTAGGCGGCGTTACCATCAGCGATTTAAATTTTTTTAAAATTCTTAAACGCGGCAAAATTAGTGAAGACACTCTCGGATTATTGAAAACTCTTTCTTTTGCCATTTGGATAGGATTGATTATTTTGGTTCTGTCCGGATTCGGCTTTTTAATTTTGCTTCGGCTTACCAGGCCAGAGTTGGGAATTCTTTATAATCCGAAACTTTGGGCGAAGCTTACCATTACGGCTATTGTTTTGTTTAACGGCTTAATAATGCATTGGAAAGTATTTCCGTTATTGGAATCAAGCGTTGGAAAACCATTGAATTCTCCGGAATTTTCCAAAAAGGCGTGGATAGCATTTACGACCGGCGCTATTTCTTTCATCTCCTGGTATTCGGCTTTAATTTTAGGGGCATGGAGAACAGATTTATCGTATTTTACGATATTTGGAGTTTATTTAGTTTTAGTCGCGGGCGCGATAATCGTTATGAACATTATCGGCCGATATTTAATTAAACGATTGGAAAAAATATGAGCTTATTGCTTCAAAACGCGCTTGTTTGGCACATTCTTTTGGGACTTGGCGGCATTTGTTTTTTCGTGGCGGTTTTAGTGGGTTTAACGCGCACCAACAAGAATCAAAAATTTTTAAAAATATCTTCGCTACTTGGCTTGTTGTCGTTTGTCGGGTCTTGGATAATCGGAGGATATTATTATGTGGTTTATTACGGTAGCGTTGTAAAACCGATTATTAAAGGAGGGGCGTATCCATGGGCGCATAATATTCTAATGGAAAGCAAGGAGCATATTTTTCTTTTTCTTCCGTTTCTTGGCGCGATTGTGTTTTTGGCAATTTGGCTGGGAGAAGGGCGTTTCAACAAACCAGTCGGCGCCTTGTCGCTATTAATAGTTATTTTTGGGATAGCCATAACGTTTATGGGGATGGCTGTTTCCGGAGCTGTGCGATAATAAAATCCCGTTAGAAGGTGAATAAATAAAGTTATTCTAACAGGATTATAAAAATTTATGGAAAATAACAACAATAGTAAAAACAATGAAGTTGGGGCCCCTTCTAACGGGATGAAATCAAAAATTTTACATTCATTCGTTATTAGCGCGGTTATCACGGTAATTTTTATTGTCGTCGTAACCATAGCGGCTGAATTAACGCCGCCGCTTAAAGATTTTTTGAAAACGGTTTTTTATCATCATTGGATCGGGAAAGGGATTGTTTCTTTGGGAATTTTTGCTATTATTGGGGTGCTTTGCTTAATTTTCCCGTTAGGAAAGAAAGATTATTGGATTAGTTTTTGGATTTGGATGTTGGCAATCGCGGCGCTTATCGGTTCTTTAGCGATTACAGGATTTTTCATTTACGAAGCTTTAATTAAATAAGTCCCCATAGCACAACGGATAGTGCGTGTCCCTCCGAAGGACGAGATTGAGGTTCAATTCCTCATGGGGGCACACTTTGATTCGTTTCGTTATTTTATGAACAAAGAAACACTGCTTAAAAAACTTGAGGAAGAGATGAATAAAGATAAATCGCTTCCTCTTCAAGAATCTAATTTAGTTTTTGGAGAAGGCAATCCCGATTCCCCGGTATTGTTTATCGGCGAAGCGCCGGGATTAACGGAAAATATTCAAAAGCGGCCGTTTGTCGGTCGCGGCGGCCAATTATTAAATGAAATGATTAAAAGCATCGGATGGAAAAGAGAAGACGTTTATATTACCAATATCGTCAAAAGAAGGCCGCCGGATAACCGTGATCCTTTGCCGGAAGAAATAGCGGCTTATCAGCCATATTTAAAAAAGCAGATTGAAATTATTAATCCCAAAATTTTTATTACTCTTGGGCGATTTTCAATGAATTATTTTTTGCCGACTGCGAAAATCAGCAAAGACCAAAGCAAAGTATTTCGCGTTGGCAATCGCCTGTTGGTTCCAATTTATCATCCGGCGGCCGCTCTTCGCTCCACTCAAGTAATGAATGAATTCAAGGCAAGTTTTAAAAAATTGCCAAAAATCGTTGAGAAAGCCGACGAAATTTTGGCTAAAAACAAGCTTGGATTAAAAACAAATTGATTTATTTTTTTAATATCATCGGGTAGTTACCTTCGGGAAACAGCGTCCGTTTGCTCCAGCGGCAAACGGCGCTTCTCTCTCGGCGCATTGTCGTTCGTCCACCAACTAGCTAACGAACGAACCAATCCAACGCGCCTCCGAGATGTTCCCTCAGGCAACATACCCAATGACAAAAATAAACGAAATTTTTGCTATACTATAAGTAATGAGCTTTTCGTTGGTTTATTTAGCGAATCGTTTCTTATATCGCGTAACCGAATTTTTAAGGCATTGGTATATAAATGCCATTTTTATCATAAGCCATAAAACGACGAATCTATTGGAAAGATTAGATCGGCGTTTGGCGTTGAAAATTACTTTGCGCAATTGGCTAAGGCCGCTATATCAGGATTATACGTTTATCGGTTATGTTTTGGGAATTGTTTTTCGGACTTTGCGCATAGTAGTCGGCATAATAATTTATTTAATCGTGATTGCCGCCGCAGTTGCGCTTTATTTTACTTGGGCCGCTATTCCGTTTTGGATAATTTACAAAGGAATCAAATATGGCTCCTGAAAAACAAAAACAATTTTTTTATCGCGAACCGCGCTTAGAAATGAGCGTTGTCGGCCGTTTTGCCATCAGAATAATTTCTTATTCGTCTTATGGAATTTTATCAGCGGCGGCAGTGGCTTTTTCTTTTTCGGATGTCAGCTGGCTCAAGGCCATTGGTTTTTTATTGGTTTTATTTTTAGTGGACAGAATGTTGCATATCGGAGAAGCCGAACGGCATTTGGCAAGGTTGCCCAAAGACAAAATAAATTTAGTTTATTATATAACGCCGTTTGGATTTACCGCCATAGAATACGCCTTTGACAGGGCATTGGTTGCTGGCGGCAATTTTTGGCTTTATCTTTTTCAACGGCTGATTAGCCGCAAAGAAATCCGAGAAGGTTTGCGAAGGTTGGATGTTAAGCAGAGCGAACTGGAAACTAAATTGGAAGAATACATAAAATCCTCTTTGGTTATAAAAAATCTTCAAAAGGATTTAATTTTATCGGTTGAATTATTGGTGGAAACGGCTTTTCAGCGCGCTTACGCGAGCCAAAGTGAGTTTATTGAACCGAAAGATTTATTTTCCGCGCTAAGCGCGATGAATAATCCAAACGTTTCCAGGCTTTTAAAGCTTTTTAATGTTGGGAAAAATGATTTAGAAAATGCTTTGATTGCCAGCCGTTTCAAGCAGAAATTTTCCGGTTTGCGCCGCTTGCCGGCAAGCTTAACTGGTTTTATGGCAAGACCATTTCGCCTTAGGGAAAGAGTAATGAATAGGGCGTGGACGGCCAGGCCGACGCCAGTTTTAGACCAATATAGCGAAGATTTGACTGCTTTGGCATATTCGGAAAAAATTGGTTTTTTGATAGGCCATAAACAAGAATATGACCGATTGGTTGATGTGCTCGCGCGGTCGGGAAATCCAAACGCTTTGCTGGTTGGCGATCCCGGTTCTGGCAAAAGCACTTTAGTGGCGCACCTGGCTTATAAAATCGTTAAAGATCGCGTGCCGCCGCCGC
>Ga0208375_1003835_pt1 | contig 12351 bp, 17 predicted proteins | sample RifOxyD1_FD_184038 | JGI IMG/M metagenome (GOLD analysis project Ga0208375, IMG submission 184038) | Soil microbial communities from Rifle, Colorado - Rifle Oxygen_injection D1 (SPAdes) | ecosystem: Environmental > Terrestrial > Deep subsurface > Rock core/Sediment | place: Rifle, Colorado... | reverse complement strand
ATTAACGCGATTTTACCACCTGTGCATTACTCACTAGCGCGCTTTCGTGCAAGTACTACAATATTAACAAGAGTCGATATTACAAATTTTAAGTAATTAACTAAAAAACATATGAAATGGCTTCACATTGTTTCGTTCATTCTCCTCGTCGTTGGAGGTTTGAATTGGTTGCTTGTGGCTTTTGGCTATAATGTTGTTGCTTTGCTCGGCAGTTCAGTTGAGCAGATTGTTTATATTTTAGTTGGGTTGGCAGCTGTGTATGAAGTGGTAACCCATAAAAATAATTGTAGAGAATGTGGTTCAGGTGGCATGGGAATGTAATTAATACCACGCGGTATTACAAAAACATCCGCATAAGCGGATGTTTTTGTTTTTATGTAAAAAGTTAAATATAAATATCTTAGCCAAACAAACTAGCAACCTCATTGTCATTTAATGGGCGCGTAGCGCCAGACTTTAAAGACCCAAGAGAAATTTTTCCAATACGAACTCTTTTTAGAGAAGTAACTGTATAATTTACTTCGCTTAGCATGATTCTGATTTGATGCCTTTTACCCTCTTTTATTGAAATGGAAATTGTATGATCGCTTAATATTTTAGCTTTTGCCGGCATTAGTTTCCCAAAAGTTTCCGTGTCCATTCCTTTTGCAAAAATAGCAATTATTCCAGGACGTAATTTTTCACGAACCTTAACCGTGTATTCTTTTTCTAATTTTGAATCTGCCCCAAGAATTGCCGTGGTGATTCTCCCATCATCTGTTAAAAGAAGTAACCCCTCGGATTCTTTGTCGAGCCTACCAACAGGGAACAACCCTTTTTTCTGCCACTCACTAATAACAGAAGGAGCGCTATCGGGAGCCTGAGTAGCAAGACCTCGTGGCTTGTTGTATACAAGACATGTCTTTTTCTTTGTTTTATTTTCTTTTAGCGCTACGACATCTTTTTCTCCAATAAGCATTCCAACTTCTGCGCGCTTACCATTAACCAAGATAAAACCTTTTTCAATGAGCACATCGGCTTCTTTGCGAGAAGCATAGCCTTTATCGCGTAGGTACTTATTAAGACGAACAAGCCCAGCCCTTTCGGCTTTACTTGGAAGCTGTTTTTTAAAGACTTTTTTACGTGGTTTTTTAGTAATCATGTGTATTTATAAGTATTTCTATCACAACGTTAAGGGTTTAACCACCTGCGCGTTATGTGTAAGGCAAAACGAACTGGACTTACTATTTTAAGCAAAGCTCTAGTAAGTACGGTCCGAAGATAAAAATTCCTACTGCGACCGCGCCTAGTGACGAAATAAGAACGGCAGAGGCGGCAAGGTCTTTAATTTTCGCTACGTGAGGGTCGTTTTCTGGGCGGAGTTTATCGCAGAGTTCTTCAAAGGCCGTATTTAACATTTCTACTGCCAAAACAACAACGATAGTGAGAAAGATTATGGCAAATTGAATAGTGTTAACTTGGAATGTTAACGCGAGGAGGATTGCGGTAAGTCCGAGAAAAATTTCAATCTTAAAATTAAACTCCTCTTTCCATGCGAGCTTTAACCCTTTTAGCGCAAAGGTAAAACTTTTTATAAATTTTTTATTCATAACGCTTATTTTGTAAATTATATCACGCCCTGTTTAATCAAATAGTTTTATTAGGTATGCGTTGATGTCTCGTTCTGCTTGTTCATTAAAGTGTTTATTTTCATCGTGTAGTTTGGTTGCGAATTCTACTCCAACAAAACGCCAGTGCCAGGGCTCAAAAATATAATATTTATTGCTTGCGGGATAGGAGAGTGTAAAACCAAAACGATGCGCGTTTTCATTGAGCCACAAATAGGCTGGCGATTTATCAAAACCAACAAACATCACCCCGTTCTTTTTTGTTGTGAAATCTACGGTTGTACCGAGTTGGTGCTCTGAATATCCCTGGTCTGCTGAAAATCGGTTTGCCCCACTTGTTCCATAGAGGACAGAGTATTGAGACTTTAGGGTTGATTGTGTGCCAAATGACCTGTATCCCGAAACAACACTAATATCAATTCCATCAGCGCGGGCGGCGAGCACAAGCATTTCAAGAAATGTTTTAACCTTGCTATGGATTTGTTCTGGTTTTTCTTTACGAAATAAAAATGAAGTATCTATAAGTGATAATTCTTCCGGTATGTAGTTTTCATTTAGGAAATATATTTTAGAGTATTTTTGTAAAAGCTCTGGGTCGGTGGAGGTAAGTTTTTTAAGTTTTAATACGGTTAAACTTATATCTTCTATTTCATTTTTATAATCGGTATTTCTTGTTTTAAGCACCGTTAGAAAATCGTTAAGGAAGATATTCTCGGTCGTCGTGCTGGCGAGGTGTGTTTCTAGTTTCTTAATGTCGCCCTGTAAGTTTTGAGAAGTTATCTCGAATTGTTCTTTTGTTTGGGTGAGGTTTTTGTTAAGTGAATAGTATTTAATAACCCCGTATGAAAATATGGTGACGATGATGGCGATTGCGAGAACAATTTTAAACAAACTAAACGATATTTGGCGTTCAAAAAATTCCTTCATGAAAGTAATAATATTCTATCACGTTTGATAAAGTAATAATTTTAATGGTATAAACTTTGAAATTTTAAATCTACGTGTAATATGTATGCTTGTGAGAAAAAGAAAATTTGAACCAGGTGAATACGATTTGGTGATTAAGCGTGCCAAGGCAGGGCTTGGCCTTTTTACCCTTAATCCTATAAAGAAAGGGGCTTGTATTATTGAATATGTCGGACGGGAGATTTCTGAAGAGGAGAAAATTAGTAGTAGGGGGAGATATTTGTTTGAAATAAATTCAAAAAAAACTATTGACGGTAGTACAAAAACAAATAAAGCCAGATATATAAATCATTCTTGTTTACCAAACTGTGAGGCAGAAATATGGAGAGGGGGCGCATTTATTATGGCTAAAAAAAATATTAAGGCAGGGGAAGAACTAAACTATGATTACGACAAAGAGTATTTTGATGCATACATAAAAAAACACAGTTGCAGGTGTATAAAGTGCCATAAATAAAAATGGGGTCAGTTTTAACTATCTATAAGAAGAAAGGGGAGACACCCCTTCAGGCGCTTTATCGCTTAAGAAGAGAAAGGCCAGAACTAGAAAAAGAAATATTGTCTTACGCGGGGCGACTTGATCCTCTTGCAGAAGGGTTGATGTTAGTTCTTGTTGGGGGTGCGAATAAGGAGAGGGAAAAATATTTAGGATTAGATAAAACATATATCGCAGAAATATTACTCGGTGTTTCAACTGACACTCATGATTTGCTTGGGCTGGTAAATGAAATTAAAGAAGAGTCGATTGACGAGAAAAAATTTATTGAGTGGGTCACTTCATTTTTAGGAAAGTTTTCTCAAAAGTACCCGGCGTTTTCTTCAAAAACGGTTGGTGGGGTGCAACTCCACGAATTAAGTAGAAACGGGAAGGTTGTATACATCCCAGAACATGAAGTTTTTTTGAATAAATTTACTGTAATTTCTCATAGAAAAATCACAACGAAAGATATTCTTCAAAACGCATTATTTTCGGTTGATTTAGTTTCTGGTGATTTCAGACAGGAGGAAATCAAGAATAAATGGGAGTTATTGTTAAAAAACAAAAATATTGAATTGGAGTTATTTGAGGTGGAATTACAAGTATCGTCCGGTTTTTACGTCAGACAATTTGCCAATGATTTGGGAGAAAAACTAGGATTACCGGCTTTGGCTTACTCAATTAAGAGAACAAGGGTGGGGGGTGACTAAAAGGGGGTCATCCTGCTGTTTTAGCCTCTCATTGTGGGGCTTTTTTAATTATACATTGCACTTGGAGCTAGAATTCTGGCTTTTATGCTTGACATAACATGTATTTTATGCTAACCTATCAAAGGTTTAAAAAACGTCCCGAAAGGGGTTAAGTAGCAGGTCATTGACAGGAGAATCAAAAATGAAGAAGACAGTGCAGGTTTTTCTTACGGCAATCGCTTTCGCGGTGTTCGGCTTCGGCCAGGCACTCGCGCAGGAACCGCAGAACTACGCCACCGCCGGGTTCAATCTCGGCAGTGGCATGACAGCGTGGACCAGCGTTGCCGGGGCAAACGGGTATGGCCAGGTGAATTTCGGCCACCACGAGGTGCCCCTCGTTAACGTGTCGGCAAGCAACCAATATGGCTCTGTTGCGGTGTTCGCTCGCCCTTGGGCGAATGGCTTCGTTTCGAGCCAGCTTGGTGGCTCCGCAGGCGTTTCGACTTCTTTTATGGGTAGCGGCGAAGCGGCCACCTATTTCACGAAGGAGGGAGTGAACACATACACATCGATTACCAAGTCGATGAACATGACGGCAAGCAGCACCGGCAATGGTTCTGCCACTGCGTTCGGCGGATTCGATGTTGGCATAGGGACGAACGGGTTTATTCCGGTTATGCCCGTGCCGACCTTCGAGGTTCCGTCGTCGGGCTTCTCTGGTGGCAAGGGCTGAAAGCTCTACGAAAGTCCACTGCCACTGTGTCGATATTCGACGCAGTGGCACCACTTAAAAACGGGAGAAGGAAATGAAAAGAACGGTAGCCTTTCTGGTGAGCTTGGTGTTTTGTTGGAGTTTTGCGCTCGCGCAATCGAGTAGTTCAAACCTTACCAACAATGTTGGTGTTTCGGCGGGTAATGCCGACGCATCGAATAACGGCAATGCTCAGTCAATTATCTTTCAAGGAGGTGGTCAACAATTGCCTCCAGTAGGGATGGTCGCCATCCCGTCGCATCAGGCGCCGTCAGTGTTTCAGTACATTCCGAATAACTTCGGCATGCCCGCTGAAGTCACTGGTATGGCTCTCGAAGTCTTCTACGATCAGAAGTGCCAGCCGGAGGAAGACGTCGGTAGCGAATCGCAGGTGGTGGAAAAGAAAGGGGGCTCAAATCTCACTAGAATTACTTTCACCACTCATCCCAGTGTCGAGAGCATGAAGCGTGGAGACAAGCCGGCGAAAGTCCGCATGGACCTAACTGGGGAGAGGAAACGGTATCGGTGTCTTGGCATCATGACTGCAGTTGCTGACAAAGACGCTCTTGAAAAAGGGCAACCAGTTGGCCTCTCGGTTCTCGCATCTGATATGCGTCGCGCAGTTCGCGCGGAGTTTCTCGGAGTGGCGGGGGACATCGTGATTGTCTCGGGCGCGAATTACTGGGGTGGCGCTATTGGCGTTGCAAACGACTCATCGGGTGTTTCGCTCGGGGGAAGTTTAGTTAACATCGTTGGGCGACTGGCAAGTCTTGCGGTTGCTCCTGGTATTTCAGGTGGTAGCGGGGTAAGTTCTCCTGCCGCCAAATCTGGCATCACAGCTTTGATTCTCATGCAAGTATCCGACGAAGATCCGAAGGGGATTGTAATCGGACTTGCCGACGTAAGAAGTCCTTTCGGGGAAGTTTCAGTAGTTTCCCCAAGTAACAACGGCAAAAAAGCCGAAGCAGAAAAACGTTAGTGCGAGCACGTGATGAAAATCAATTTGTGCTCGCACCCACCCTGGCCACACTTGGCCAGGGTTTTTGTTTTAAAAATTTTTAAATTATAATTCTTTTGAATAACATATCGTAGTAATTGTTTTTATGGGTACACAAGGGTACTTTCTTTATTTAGATTGTTAATATATCATTTTATTTAGGATAGTATTTTCGTCAAAAACACACCACAAACGCTTCATCACAAAAAAGGGGAAGACCATGGCAAATAAGGATTTGGGTGGGAAGAAAATAGCCCGGCGTATTTCACCACCAAGGCGGAAGATAGGACAAGGAGAGCTGGCGACACCAAAACATCGAATTGTTCGTCTTGCAAACGTACTGCCGTTTGAGGATTACGTGGGAACAATTTTTGATAACCACGTGGATATTCTCGGCAGAACCATCTTTCTGAACAGCGTACACGTTGATGCAGACGGTAATGAAAGTGGAACTGACGCAAGCATGAATGATCTTTGCGCAAAGGCATTGACGTTGCTTGAGCAACAAGACCTCCAGAAACCGATTAAGATCGTAACCGCGAATTTTGGCGGAGAGCTCACGTACGCCTTCGGGATTTACGATCGAATAAAGCTGTCGCCATGTCGTGTTGTGATTCATGGATACGGTCCGATTATGAGCGCGGGGTCGCTTATTTTCCAAGCAGGCGACGTTCGCTTGCTTGCCCCCAATGCGGTTATGATGCTCCATTACGCAGAAAGTTCCATTGAAAGTATGCGCGATGTGGCCAGTGACTCAATGATCAAGGAACACAAGCGAATCAACAAACGCTTAATGGAAGTTTATGTTGAGCGGATAACCAGGGCAGGTAAACCAGGAAACGAAAGGGTGCTTAACCAAAAAATAAAAGATACTCTGTTTCTAACAGCCACCGAGGCTGTTGCAATTGGTCTTGCTGACGGTATCATCACTAAAGCATGACCTCACGCCTGCGAACCAGATAAAAGCCATCCTACGGGATGGCTTTACTTATTCTGGATTTTACTGATACTTATTTTTTAGAGCCTTTACACGTAATATTTAGGGTGTACTATAAAAATAGGAGCTTAACAAAAAGGAGAATTGCCGTGGAGAGAAAACTGGTGATTTCTGCTAAACAGGATGATGTTGAAAAAGAGGCATGTTTTCAAACATTAAACGAAAAAGGTTTTGTTCGGGCTGACTCGCCAGAGCATCAGTGGTATTTACTGCTAAATGAGGCGTGTGCTTCCTCGGGAGTCTATGTCGACAACGTGGTTAAGGACTATCTTGCGACAATGCTTAATCGCTTCGTCGGGAGAGTAGATCTTTTCGAACAGCTGTCAGCTTTTGATTTTTACAGACACGTTCTTGGTTTAACCAGGGTCGACTCTGTTTGTGTTCAAGATATTGCCGACATAAGCCTGCAATACGTCGCATTTTTTCCAGAAAGGAGCTGTAATCGTCACGAGCCACGTTCGTTGGAATATGTTGCGAATGTTGGTACGAGTCTTTATCGCGGGCTCGCTAAATCGTCAGAAGGAAAGGACGATTGGTTTAGTGGTGCATTCAAATTGATGGCAAAGTCATTCGGGAGTGCTGTCATCGTGTTGAGGTCGGCGTGTCCAAGATTCATACAACAACAAAAGGTTTTACGCGAAAAACTGCATTCCGAGGAGGTGTTTAATTTCCCGACTTTTCCCGAGATGGCGAAATTGGCACCGGCAATTAGGAATTTTGATCATATGTACCTTAATGAAGTAAAAGCACTAGTCACGTGAAGGTCAAGGGAGGAAGTAGTTAATTTCACGCGACGATTTCAATAGGCGTCCAACCGGGACGCCTATTTTTTAATATATAAAAATCACACAAAAAGTGATATTTTTTTACTTTGCTCCGGAGACGGGAATGGGATTCGGCCAAGAACATTTTTTCGCCCCGCCGAGCAGAAAAATATTCCCGACCCTGATTTTGCGACCTGTTTTGCTAAACAGGTGCCCGCAAAATCTTTCGAATCCTGTCTCCGGAGGAAATAGTAAAGCCCCATTGCTTTCGCAACAGGGCTGACTATTTCTGGGCTCCGGAGACAGGATTCGAACCTGTGACCAATCGCTTAACAGGCGACCGCTCTACCGCTGAGCTACTCCGGAATATGGAGTTTAATCTAGCAAATAAAAGAGTAGTGTGCAAAAAATAAACAGGGAAAGCTTCCAAGTCTTTTTTAGTGGGTTATAATAGCTGTCATGCTATATAAAGACTTTCTTAAAAACCTAGACAAGTGTCCATTTTGTGACGGGGGAGATGGTCGACATCTTTTAAAGACAGAAACCGCCTATTTAACTTATGCGTTAGCTCCATACCACAAACATCATTTATTGATTGTGCCGTTTAGACACGAAGAGGTTATTCTTGATCTTACGGATAAAGAGGTTTTAGATATGGATTTTTTACAAGAAGAAGCGCTCAAGATTTTTAAAAAGTTGGGATATAAAAATATGTCCGTATTGGAGCGAGAAGGAGACAACACCTCAAAATCAATTCCACATTTACATAGTCATGTTATCCCAGAAGTAAGAATCGGTGATTTAGATCATGACGGAAACGAAAGAAGAGTTATGTCTGAGTCGGAAATAAAAGATGTTGTTGATGAAATTTTTTCTGTGCTTTAAATCATATAGATGTACTGCAAAGTAAAAGTAGTTCCAGCCGCAAAAAAAGAATCTTTTGTAAAAAAAAGTGAAGACCACTTTAATGTTTCGGTTAAGGAGCCGGCGGAACGCAATTTAGCCAATAGGCGGGTTTTGGAGCTTGTAGCTGAGCATTTTAAGGTGCCTTATGGAAAGGTACGCCTTGTTTCAGGGCACCATAGTCCGAGTAAGATATTTCGTGTAGACGACTAGTTTTTAGCTCCAGTATTTTTTGCTATAATATAGGCAGTAATCATTTTTATTTCAACGAGCGAGGATCGCGTGGAAAATTCTTATTTTACACAGCGTCCGAGCGACGTTGAATCAAAGGGTAAATACCTCGTGGCTTACCCCTAGATCAATACACCTTATTAATAATTAATTTTCTAATCTTATGAAAATCAATACAATTAAAGCGACGAATACAGCCCTAACTCCGTCTATTGCCGAGTATGTGCAAAAGAAGCTTTCTGGTTTAGATAAGGTTATTGATAAAAACGACGAGAGCGCAATAGCCTCGGTTGAGGTCGGGGTTAAAACAAAACATCATCAGCAGGGAGATATTTTCTTTGCCGAAGTAAAATTACATGTTTCGGGTGGTGATTTTTACGCGATGGCTGAAGGTTCTGATTTGTATTCTGCCATTGATGAAGTAAAAGATGAAATCATTAGTGAGGTAAATTCGCATAGAAGCAGGAGAAGAAAGTTTTTAAGACACGGGCAGGCAATGGTAAAAAATATAATGAAAGGGATAGGGGAACAATTTGGAAAGATTAAAAGATTTAGGAAATAGTTAAATTTAACATGAATAAAGAAACACTTGCGGTGTGGGGCGGGCTTCTGGTTTTAATAGCAGGTATTGGCACAGCTGTTTATTTTGGTGCAATAAAAACAACAAAAACAACGGTACAAAACAACAAAACATCTGCAACGGAAACCACAAGTGGAGGTGAACAAAATAAAATTAATAATAACCCAACAGAAAGCACAATGGATAACACAAAAGTAACACAAGCAACTATTAAAACAAATTACGGTTCGATCGTTGTTGAGTTTGATAATAAAGCACCCAACACTGTGGCAAATTTTGCAAAACTAGCTTCGGAAAAATTTTATGATGGGATAAAGTTCCACCGCGTTATTAAGGGTTTTATGATTCAAGCTGGCGATCCGTTTTCAAAAGATGATTCCCTTAAGAGCCAATGGGGAACAGGTGGACCTGGTTATAGCTTTAACGATGAATTAACAGGACAAGAGAAGTATCCAACAGGAACACTCGCGATGGCAAATGCCGGACCAAATACAAATGGAAGTCAGTTTTTCATCGTGACTGCGCAACCGGAAGCACCACTGCCACCAAGCTATACGGTTTTTGGTCATGTTGTGTCAGGTATTGAAACAGCCTTAAAAATTGAAGCGGTGCAAACCGAAGCAAGTGACAGGCCGGTTTCTCCAGTCGTTATTGAATCTATAGAAATTAAATAGTAGTAAAAATATAATGTTGAAAGCCCACAACGAGTGCGGGCTTTTGACTTCCATCGGGAAATCGACTATTGCGAGGGGTATTCGAGGAGATCCTTCCGTATCTCCAGGCGTGTTTTCCCCAAATCGCTTTTCGCAAGAGTCAAAAGTAGTTCGGCTTCTTCCTTGCCGACAGTGATTTTGCTCATTTCGTGGATGAGCGCCACCAGCTCTCCTGGGAAAATTCCCCGAGGTATTGGTAGTGGTTCGCTGTTTGTTGCGAGGTCCGTTTCTTTTCCCGGACCCTTGACCACCGCTTTGCTCAGCGTCTTTAGGAAGCCAGAAATCTGGACCCCAACGATTTCGACAGCAGTGCCGTCACTTCCATTCGCAGTGAGGATCTGGACTTGCCCAGAGATTTCAACTTCATCCTCGACCTTATAGGAAGTGCTTGTACACATGATGCGGATTGCGTCGCCACCATGCTCTTGGTTTGCGTTGTCGAGAAGAAGTGGTTGATAATTTACAGCCACACGTACACCTTCCGACTTCAGCTCGCCAGGAACTCTTGCGATTACGACGATTTGTGGCGGGCGCGGTCCTTTCCGCGGTGGCACCACATCGCGTGGTATTTGTGCGCTGTTTTGGTCTGGTCTTGCCCCGGTCGCTTTCATTTTTGATCTCCTGCTATTTTGTTGAAGGGAACTGCTTTACTAGTTTTTATTCTATCACAACACCACCACGCAAGAAATCATCAAACGCCATTACTTTTCCACCTTCAGGGAGGACTTCTTTTATTATAAATTTATCGTCAATGAATTCGGCTTTTTTGATTGCAACTCTTATTTTTTGCTTATGCCTTAGGGCAAAAAAATATGTTCCTGGCCACGGGTCTAGCGCCAAATATTTTAAATAGTTTTTATACTGGTTGTCGTTTTTTAAATTAATTAATCCGTCTTCTTTTGTAATTTTTTTAGTAAATGTTGCTTCTTCGTGGTTTTGTTCTTTTGGTTTAATTTCTTTAACAATCCATTTTGGGATAACTTCAGAAAGTAATTTTCCGCCGACATGCGCAAGTATCTCTAAAAGTTTTGGAGCGCTCGGCATTTCTTCAATATCTACTTTTTGTTGCGCGATGATTGGGCCGTGGTCCATCGCTTCATCAACAAGCATAATAGTGACACCAATTTCTTTTTCGCCCGTCAGTATTTGTGATTGGAGGGGGGAGGCTCCTCTGTATTTTGGTAAAAGCGAAGGATGAACATTGAGCGTTCCGTGTGATGGAATATCCAGAACTTCTTTAGGAATTATTTTCCCGTAGGCGGCAACAACGAATAGTTTATAACTTCCAGTTTTTATCTTGTTGGTAAAATCAGCATCAAGTTTTACTGGCTGAAGGAATGGGATTTTGTTTTTTTCTACCCAGACTTTTACTTGGGGTGGGGTGAGAAGAAGTCCGCGACCCTGTGGCTTATCTGGCGCCGTGACCACAAGTGCTGGTTTTATTCCCTCACGGAGGAGTTCTTCTAAAACAAATACCGCAAATTGCGGTGTTCCAAAAAACACAAAAGGAATATTATTCGTTGTCTTCATGGTTGTTTAGGTTTTCTGGGTGGAGCTCTCTTAAATCTCTAGCGTTGTCGATAAACAGAATCCCGTTTAAATGGTCTGTTTCGTGTTGGAATATTTCTGCGAGAAGTCCACTTCCTGTTTGAGTGAAAATTTTTCCGTTTTCATCTTGTGCCCTAATCCCAATTTTTTCACTACGTTTTATTTTTCCATATATATGACGAACAGAAAGGCATCCTTCTAGAAGTTCTTTTTCTTTTTTTGAACGCTTTATTATTTCAGGGTTTATGTATGTTTTGTCTGGATAGAGTTTTTGGTCCATAATTTTTTCTACATTCTCCTCTCCGTTTTTAGGCGCATAGACTCTTCCGGCTACGACGAAAATACGGAGAGATTCTCCGATTTGGGGCGCAGCAATGGCGACCCCGTCTGGCTCTTTGGAGAGTGCTACTTTCATGTCGGATATTACTTTCTTTATTTTTTTTGAATCGATTTCGACGATTGGTACCTCTTTAGCCAAAGCTCTTAAGACCGGTTCGCCGTTTTGGACTATCTTTTTAGACATCTTTTAATTATACGTATGATTTTAGAAAAGGCGACAGACCACAACCATTGATTTATTTGGTATGGGGGAGTAATGTAGTAACAGCTTAAAGTTCCCCCAGAATTTAAACCAAGGCTATTGAAAAGGAGCCACTATGGATCCGAACGCACTTGCACGAAGCAACCACCTGTTTTTCTACGTCGACCTGACCCAAAATGCCCTTTTGACCGAGGCATTCACGGAGTTGTGCTGTACTGGCGCATTTCATATGGCGTATTTGGAAAAACATCCTGATGTCGTCTCTATCGACAGTGGAATACAACAACTTCCGTTTAAGTGCCAAAACGGCGAGTTGGGGTACCTCCGATTCACTAATGCCACTGCAAAGATCGTTGTGGAAAGGCAAATTAAACGGCTGGCGCTCGCGGTTCAAATTCCAAGATCCATACAAGGTGATTTCAATGAACGTTGCGAATTCATCCTGGACGGCGGAATCCAAGTATCATTCAAGATTACCTGTTACGAGGGGAATCCTGAAGATGGGCGCGGTTATGTCGAAATCATCAACCCTGTTTCCGAGTGTTCATCGGATGACACCCCGCTTGGGCGGATGGTGGAAATGAGC
>Ga0208375_1003834_pt1 | contig 12352 bp, 9 predicted proteins | sample RifOxyD1_FD_184038 | JGI IMG/M metagenome (GOLD analysis project Ga0208375, IMG submission 184038) | Soil microbial communities from Rifle, Colorado - Rifle Oxygen_injection D1 (SPAdes) | ecosystem: Environmental > Terrestrial > Deep subsurface > Rock core/Sediment | place: Rifle, Colorado... | reverse complement strand
GCCAGGATGGCACCCCAAAGAGCAAAATAGCGGTACCGAGATCAGTTGGCCGGACGATTCCGGAAAGGCCGCCATATGGAAGATCGCTAACTACGATTCGACAAGCAATGTGGTCCTTGAGAGGGGTGGTAATAAAAACAGACGCGGGGAAATAAAATTTGTTCCTTTAATTGATTTCCTCACTGACCCGAATAATATGGAGTATGACGAGTCAAAAGATTTTACTTTAGCAACAACGCCGGAAGAGTTTCAGGCTGTTCTGAGAAATATTAATGGCATCCCCGGATCGGAAAAATATTATACATCGGCGAGCCTGCTATCTAAGTTTAACTCTGCGCTCGAGACAGTACGCGAACATGGTTTCCTCGCGAAGATCAGCATCAGCGGATTAACACGCACCGGCGGATTTCAAGAAACTGCCGAAAGGATTCTCCGAGCGGAAGTAAAAAAATATAACGAGGCGAATAAAGGTACCGTCGAAAAACTAAAACAAGGAATTCGTGCGCTCTTCAAATAATCCTTAATCTTGCTTCTGCCGTGAGTGGAATGCTTTATGCACCTCGCGGAGCTGCTTGTCGGTCACGTGCGTGTAAATTTGCGTGGTAGAAATATTAGAGTGACCGAGCATCATTTGCACCGAACGCAAGTCAGCTCCGTTAGAGAGAAGATCTGTGGCAAAAGAGTGACGTAGGCCGTGCGGCGTAACCTTCTTTGATATTCCGGCTTTAGTGGCGTAATGCTTTACGATGCGCTCCACCGAGCGAGAGGTGAGTGGTTCTAATGAAACGTTGATAGATTTTGAATTTGCCTTCTTGGCTTCTTTTGACTGACCAACGGCACTGTGGGCAATGAACAGCGCCTCGCCGGCATCGCCGCGTTTTTCTAAGTATTCTTTTACCGCCTTTTTTGCAGAGTCAGTGAGAAAGACCACACGCACTTTGCCACCCTTACCGCGTATCGAGAACTCATCTCTTTTTAAATCAACCTTGTCGACGGTTAACGAACAGAGTTCAGAGACACGCAGTCCTGTGGAGAAAAGTAGCTCAAGTATTGCAGTATCGCGCAGGTTCTTTAATTCTGTGCCCTTCGGAGCGGCTAGCAATCTCTCGAGTTCGCCATGCGAAATCAAATCCAGATGCCGTTCGCCGGTCTTGGCCAACTCAATCCTATCCGGCGAGAGGGAAGGGATGTTCTCACGCACCAGGTATTTTAAAAAACTTCTGAGCGCGATAAGATGGTAGTTCTGCGTGTTCTTCTGCAAATTCTTTCTGTTTAACATTAATCTAAACTGCCGGACCACTTCATCGGTAATATCGTGAGGAACCTTAGCTTTAGAAAATTCAAAAAAGGTCTTAAGATACCGGTCGTAATTCTCTACAGTCTTGAGCCCGCGGCCTTTCTCGATCTCCACATATTCCAAAAACCGCTGTTTGAGCTCAGATATATTTTGCGACATGGAAATAGTATAGAAGTTTTTTACCTTCTACGCTACCTCTGCGTTATAGCACTGTTCACAATATACAATTTCGGGCCGGTCGGGTGCATACGGGGTTTCAAATTTATTCTCGCATCCTTGCCCCATGCATCTTCTGGGCCATAGTTTAAGCGGATTACGTAGAGCAAGCCTTTCGTAATGCCGACAGTTGGGGCACAGGCGGGGAAGGGGGATATTGCGCTCGCGATAGACCGCAAGCTCCTGGGGTATGATGCGGAAGGCAGACACGCACTGTTGATTGCATCCGCCTCCGCCAGTTGGCGGATTTGGCGGAACCGCGTGCGCACATTCGATGATCTGTTGCAGAATAGAATCGTCGACATCTTGTATATGGTCCGGAATGTCTTTGGCTAGAAGCGTAATTTGATAATTATTTTTGTCCCGTTCCTCCCAGCGGTAACCAAGCCGGCCCGCCTCCCCGGCGGACAGGGGGAAGTACTCTTGTGCGATGGTTTCGCTATAGGCAAAGGGCGAAAGCTCTGCAGGCAAAAATTCACCGTACGGATATAAGCGGCCCATCTTGTCGGTATAGGGAAGGTCATTCATCTGCTGGATAATTTTCGGGACCAGGACTTCGTATTCTTCTTTACTATACTGCTTGTTTAAAATGCAGTAGGACTTTTGGCGGAGACCATAACAGCCAAAAAGATTATTTGAGCCGGAACAGTTTGATGAGTAATAAACTTCTGAACTCCCTTTAATGAGCTGACTACAGACATAGCGAGCATTTTCGGTCGACTCAAAGCCGAGCGCGAGTGAATCGTAAATCAATTCACCACGGCTAAGCCCGTACACATCAGCCGAGTCTTTGAGCCCGATGGCCACATAGTGGGAATAAATGCAATTCTCGTAGTCGGTACCGGCTAGGTCGAAGCAGTTGCGACAATTCTTACAACTCTTGAGATTGTCGCCGGTGCTTCCTTCACACTTGAGGATCTGCGCATACTTGTTAAGTGACTTGCTCTTGAGTTCGGCGAACTGCTTCTGTATGTTTTCCAATTGATTGCGACTCCCCATATCTATCTCCGACATTTTCTGCAGGTACTCATCTTTTGTCAGTGGCTGGTTAAAAAAGTAATATTGCTTGCCCCGCAGATTGGTGCAGCCAAAGCAGCTCATGCAGTTCTTACAGTCATACAGAAATGCAGAATCGGAACAGCTGTCACAGTATTGCGAGTACTGCAAGCCGTACGAATTCTCGCACTGTACACATTCGAAACACTTTTCTGTCTTGGTATTGGTGTACAAGTCACACCCGTCTTTACACATATAGATGCGGTTGGAGTAGAGGATGTTCTCGCTCTCACGACCGCCAAAGAGCAGATAGCAGTTACGGGCACCCGACATAAAGTTGCAGTAGTCCGAGTTCGTGGCCGTCGTGTTGTACATCCCCATAGCAGGAACACGATTAAGCAAACCTTCTTTGAATTGGGTAAAAAATGGGCGACTCATGTCGAAGGGTGAGCCAAAGCTCATCGGATCCCACCCATCACTCCACCAGCAGTCCTGGCAGTAAACGGGGAAGGGGGCATCCGCAGGGTACGTCGAGACAATATTTTTCTTGCACAAGTCACAGGCACGGCGAAAGAGCGTCCGTTCATTGCGCCAGCACATCTTGCGGGCCAGGCGACAATCGGGACACCATGTGGGCGGCGGGACCTTAAGCTTTTCGTAAATCGCAAAGTCGCCCACCTCTATTATGAATGACTTCTCACATTGCTTGCATACTCTTTCTTTCATGACAGAATTATACAGCACTATCGACACCGTGATGTAAATTCATGACAATTACTTATTGAATGTAGCCTATTTAGCCTTTATATATAAAGCATTTTATGGTAATATAAGTTGTCATGAAAGTTACGACAACTCTGCAAAAATTTGGGTTGACCGAGAATCAGACACGGGTGTACCTGGCGGCTTTAGAGCTCGGTGACGCGCGGGCGACCGATATTGCCAAACTTGGAGGTGTGAATCGGCAGACTACTTATGAAGTTTTGGACGCACTTACGGCCATGGGGCTTGTGAATTATTACCACTCGCGCAGGGTGCGTCGATACATTGCTGAGCCACCAACACGCTTGGAGCAGATACTCGAGACACGTAAACGCGAGATCGCCGAAGTGATGCCGGAACTTAAGTCGCTTTTTGGCGAACGGGGTGGCCACAAACCTCGAGTGAAGTATTACCGCGGTATCGAAGAGATGAAGTTGCTCTATGAAGACACGTTGACGACTTCGAACAAAAAACTGTGCGCCATATTTTCTGTCAAAGATGTTATTGGCGCGTTTGATTTTGAGTATCTGGATGACTTATGGAAGCGCCGCATCAAGCAGGGTATCCATCTGCGCGTGATCCGAGATCGTAAGCGTGACATGAAGGACACATGGACCGAGACGACCGAAGCATTACGCCAGATACGCTACGCACCCGAGACATTCGACCTCCCTATGACCATGTACCTGTATGACAACAAAGTGGTGCTTTTCTCTACCAAACATGAAAACTTCGGCATGATGATAGAGTCCAAAGAGTTCTGCGACACCCAAAAGGCACTGTTTGAGATATTGTGGGTAGCTTCATCGACACCGAAGAAATAGATCAAGCCACCTCGGCGTTGTAGCAACTCTCGCAGTACACGATTTCCGGTCTCTCCGGAGCGTATGAGGTTTTAATCGGTGCAGAACATTTTGCACAGGTGCGACCCCAAAGCTTGAGTGGGTTTCTCGTTTTCACACGACTTGCGTGGCGGCATTGGTAGCAGAGCGTGGGGAGGGGGATGTTCATTTCACGATAAAAGGCGAGCTCGGCTGGGGTAATACGGAAGGCGACCGTACATTGTTCTGCACATCCGCCAACTGGCGGAACTGCGTGTTCACAAGAAATTGTTTCTTTTACGATTTCATCCGGCACTTCGGCAATGCTACTAGGCAAGTCCTTCCATTCTTTGGTCACCGTGTAACTACGCACTATTGGCTCGCGCCAGTTGTAGCCTTTTTCTAATACTTCCTCTTTGGTAAGTGGGAAATGTTCCTGTGCTACCGTATCCCAATAGGGAAAAGGCGAGAGAGGAAGCGGAAAGAATTCGCCGTAGCAATATTCTCGCTGCTGCTCATCAACGTATGGCTTCGCCATCATCTGGGCCCGAATCTGTGCGGTGAGCGCCCTGTACTCTTCTGCACTGTATTGCTTATTCAAAATGCAGAACTCTTTTTTCCTTAGACCGATGCAGCCGAAAAGAGATTTTGAGTTGTAGCAAAGCCCACAGTATTCTAGATCGTAATTACTGATCCACGATCCTTCAGTAAATTTGCAGTTATAATCGCCGTACCCGCCCGACACTCTTTCATATGCGAGCTCATCGGTATCGGCAAAGGCAAAATAGTCGTATGAATCTTTCATATTTTGCGCCCAAAATACGTACTTACAACCTCGTAACCCTTTCGCATAAAAACAATTTAGTGCGTTTTCGCTTTCATTGATGTAGTCGCCAGTACTGGCCTTATTTAACTGGCCATTAAGGAGCCTGCGCGGGTAGGTCGCGTACAGCTCGCTACTTAGGAATTTCTCTCTCAAGCTTTCGACGCCCCGTCTGGAATCGAGCCGAAATTCGGCTTTCTTTCTTTCATACTCTTCTTTCGTGTATGGAATGTTAAAGATATGAAACTGCTTATTCCGCAGTCCGACACAGCCGATGCAGTCGGAACAATTTCTGCAATCATACAGGAAAAACGAATCTCGACAGTTCCTCGAAGATTGCGAATACTGAATCGAGTAGCATCGTTCAATGTCAAAGCAGTCGTAACATTTTTCAGAAACAGAACCATAAAGAACATCCAGGCAATCCTTTGACTGATTCAAATAGTGCGAATACATGCAACCCTCGTCGTTCTGTGCTCCAAAAACAAGGTAGCAGTCCTTCATATCTGCAGCGCAGTTCGTATACGCGCTATTGATAATGTTCCCGCTGTTATTGTGCTCTGGGCGCGGCAACACATTTTGCAAATCCTTCCACTGTTCAAAAAAAGATTTGTTGGGGTCATACTCTCTTCCGTACACCATAGGGTCAAATTTGTCCGACCACCAACACGAATGGCAGTAAACAGGGAACTTTGTTAGGGCGGGATACATACCAATGATACTAGCCTGGCACAGATCACAGGTACGTCTGTAAATGGCACGTTCATTCCGCCAAGCCATGCGTCGTTGCATGCGACAACTCGGGCACCAAGTCGGTGGTGGCACCGCAACCTTCGCATAAAACTCAAAATCCTCCGGGACGATAGTGAATTCTAGTTTACAATTTTTGCAGATTTTAGTTTCGCTTTGCATTGTATTCTTAAGGTTTTAGGCCCCGACGCTCCGGTCGGGGAGCCGACAGAATCGTCGGCTTTGAACCTTTTCCAGCTCTAAACCACTTCCTGCTGATAGCACTTCTCACAAAAAATAATCTCGGGACGGTCAGGACTATATGATGTCTTGAATACTGTACCACACTTTGCGCACGCTCTATCATACAGTTCTAATTTACTGCGCTGTGCAAGTCTTTCGTAATGCCGGCATACTGGACACTTATGGGGGACGGGTAAGTTGTTATCTCTATAAAACTGCAATTCTGCGGGAGTAATTTTGAATGCTGTTGTACATTGATGGGCACAGGCCGGCACTTGTGGTGAGCCCGTCGAACCATGCTCGCAACCAATAATCTCATCCAGAATAGAATCTTGAGTTTCTGAAATTCTATCTGGGATATTTTCTGGTTTCAGTGTGATCGCAAACTGCTTCTCTGCGGGTTTGCGCCACGCAGAGCCTTTTTCTTTTGCTTCGCTTTCGTTCAAGGGGAAGTAGTCAAACGCGATCGTCTCGTTGTACGCCCACGGCGAAAACTCGGGTGGGAAAAATTCGCCATAACTATATACTCGCTGCTGCTCATCAACGTATGGCGTATCTTTCATATGCTGAATAATCTTTAGCCTGAGCTCGTCGAAGGCTTCTTTACTATATTGCTTATTCAGAATACAGTACGCCTTCTTTCGCAAACCCACACAACCGAATAGATATTCGGAATTTTCACAGAGTATAGAATATTCGATATCGTGCACACTTTCCTGCACATACAAACAGAACTTGAGTCGATTGGTATTAACCCCGCAAGAACAAGATTCATACACAAGCTGATTATTATCTCCCCAGATTGAATAATCGTAACAGTCTTTGCTACCGGGGAGTTCTTGCATGTATTGGCAATAACGGCAGTCTTCGGCTTCTCTTACCAGGAAACTATCTTTTACATTTTTACTATGACTAATGTAGCTACCACTCACGTCGGTATTGTGCGAACCCACCAGATACTTATTGGGGAACTTGAGCCAGAATTCTTTGGCCTGCTTCTTTAAACTTTCGATATTTTTGTGCGATTGCCAGTCAAGCTCTTCGAGTTTTTTAAAGTAATCTTCTTTGGAGTAAGACTCGTTCCAAATGTAATACTGCTTGTTACGGAGCCCGACACAGCCGAAGCAGTCGGTACAACCCACGCAGTTTTTACTAAAGAGCACATTGACGCAACTTTCGCATTCGGAAGAGAAGTGGGTCTTCGCACAAGAAGTCAACCAAAATCCTTCGTAACATTGCTCACATTTACCTACATGAGAAATGTCAATACATTCACGACAGTTAGTGAGCCCATTACCGTACAAACAATTTTCAGAGTCATTTCCGTTAAAGACAAGATAACAATTGCGAGGATTAGTAAAAAGATTACAGAAATCACTATTAACGTTGTTTATCAAATTCAGATTCTTCATCGGCACCTTTTTCCAAAGCTCATGAACCTGCGCTAAAAAAGGCTTACTCCAATCTATTTCCATGCCGTATTCCATCGGGTCCCAGTTGTCCGAGATCCAGTAATCTTTTTCGTATACCTTATAACCAGCCTCGGGCGAGTACATCGAGAAAATATCTTTACCGGTGGCATCACTCTTCACTTTATATAAATTGCGCTCATTACGGAAGGCAAACCGGCGCCGTGCGCGACAGAGAGGACACCAGGTCGGTGGGGGAACAGCAACCTTCTCATAAAAAGCAAAGTCCTGGGCGTCAATCGTAAACTCTTTTTTACAGCTCTGGCACACCTTTGCTTGCCCTGAGCCCGTCGAATGGGTTTCATTGTTTGACGGTGTATTCATGAACACAAGCGTACATTACCAAATCGTCTATGTCAATAGTTGTCAGACAAGTGTTGACAGGATACTGACAACGGGTATAATACCCTTATGATTAAGCCTATTTTGATGAAGCTCGGTTTGAGTGACAGTGAGATCTCTGTGTATAGCCAAGTGGTTAGGCACCGACTTTGCACGCCGGCCTTGATTGCACGAGAGACCAAACTAAACCGACCAACGGTATATAACATCTGCAAGAAATTGGTCGCTCGTGGCCTACTTATTGAGGATTTGGGGGATAAGACGCTCAAACTACTGCCGACACCGCCCGAGGAGCTCATTTCTATATTAAAACGAGATGAGGAGGAGCTGAAAAATAAGGCTTTGGCACTGGAGCAGCTCGGTAACGAGCTGGCGCTAATGAAGAGCAGCAGAACATATCCCGTGCCAAAGGTGCGATTTATAGAGCAGGAGAGGCTTAAAGCCTACCTTTACTCACAGACGCGGACGTGGAATACGAGTATCAGCAACTACGACAACATCTGGTGGGGGTTCCAGGACCACACCTTTGTGGAACAATACAAAGAGTATATTTTGTGGTTCTGGCGGACAGCGGACGAGAGCATTAGTCTTAATTTACTCAGCAATAGTGCCCCCATAGAGGAAGTAATGAAAACCGAGAATATTACGCGCCGGCATATCAAGCCCTGGGACAAGGGCATGATGTTTTCCGCCACCACCTGGGTCCTGGGCGACTACCTCGTCATGATCGTGACGGATAAAGAGCCGCACTACCTCGTCGAGATCCATGATGAGCGCATGGCAGCTAACTTCCGCGAATTGTTCAAAAATATCTGGGGCCTGGTTTAGTATAGAAACAGAAAGGGCTTGCGGGGTTTGTACACTACCTTTTGGTACCATACAGACCCCACAAGCCCTTGGATATTCCCCCTTAGAAAAATAAATAAAACAATCTGCGGGGGATACGCTGTCTCTCATATCAGAGATTTTGATTTCGTGCTTTCCTGTCATTCCCAATTTTTGCGCCGGTACTCTTTCCGAACGCAGATCGTCGGAGAACGAGCGGCGTGTCCGATAGAAGACAAGTGGGAATACGGTCTTCCTTAGACAGCAATCAGGCAATGCGTGCCTTACTCTCTAACCTCTTATTTTGACAACGATACTATGTCCGATATAGATGATATCAAATGTCTTATATGTGGCAAGTGGATAACTTTATATGTCTTATAAAGGACACGATGGGCGGACGTAAGATACCGTGCTTTACTCCGTCAATACGATATGTTACCAAATAGTCATTCATAGTAAAGTTTATTTTCACAAATATGAAAAAGTTTTTTGTTGCACTTGGGCTTGCATTTTTGAGCATAGGCAGTGTCGCATATGCCCAGAGTTCACTAACCTACTATGACCCCGACACGGAGACAATTACGCAACTCAACAATCTCCGCATACAGAGCATAAACTCCTACTTGACCCCGTCCACGGTCACCGCCGTAGCAGACGGTTGGAGTGGTGGGCGCGCTTATACCATCGAAGTGAGTAGCCAGACAATACTCTTGCAACGCAATCGCACCCGCCTCGAAATGAACCAGTTCCAGGTCGGGGATAAGATTAACGTTTATGGGTTCCTCTCGGCCGGGAGCAATAGTCTGGAGGCGCTGATTATGCGAAATCTTGATTACCCGCGACGAGAAGTAGCCACTCAACTTACTGGGTTACAGGTAACCTCAGCTCCCGGTGCCACCGCTCCAACAACGCTATCGGCTCAAAGTTCGCAGTATCCATACACGGCATATACCATAGAGGTTTCCGCATCGACCCAGATTCTCGATACAAATCGAAATGTGCTCAGATTGAACCAGATTCAGAGCGGAGATCAGATAAACGTCTACGGCATGCTCTCCGGCCTCGTGATGCGCGCGAGCATATTGCGGGATCTGTCACGCACGGGTAGCTCAAACAACCTGCAAATAGAAACGAGCTCAAACCTTCAAGCAACGGTTGGCGTCTGGTATGAGGCCGAATTCAAAGTCACGGGAGGCAATCAGCCGTACACAATTCGGAGTATTGGAAGTGACACAATCCCGGGACTTACCTTTTCTCAGGGGCCCAACTGTCCTCCCGGAGCATATTGTGCCATGTATATCGCGGATGACAGAATATTCCTTCGCGGAACACCGACAGCTCCCGGTACCTATCGCATCGTAATTACCGCGCAGGACTCTTGTCCAGAGTATCAGTACTGCTACGATTATTATCGCCAAACACGCAAGGAATTCATGCTGACCGTGACCGGGAGCAGTACTGGAGGCGGCGCTCCCGTTGTTGAGAGTGTCACCGGCCCATCATACCTCTACGCAGGGCAAAACGGGGTATGGTCTATCCGCGCTCGTGATCCCGAGGCTGGCCAACTTACCTATACCGTCCGCTGGGGTGATGAGAATGTATATTACGGCTACAACACTTCGTCAAATAACAAGATTATGATGCCACCCCAGACGAGTACGACTGCCACCTTTAACCATGCCTACGCCTACAGAGGGATGTACACCATTGTCTTTACGGTCACCGACGCAGAAGGCCGCTCTGCCACGAGCAACCTTACGGTAAACATCCAGTAATACAGAGTTGCAATCAGCCTATTTACATGGTATGATTGCATCATGCTTACAAAAACAAAGAAGGCTAAAGTTATCAAGAAAGTACAAACCCACGAGACCGATACCGGTTCTGCGGCAGTACAAGTTGCCATATTATCAGAACGCATTGCAGGGCTTACGCTCCATTTAAAAAAGAATAAGAAGGACAACCACTCCCGACGTGGACTTCTGCAGATGGTCGCCGATCGTCGCGCGCATCTTAAGTATTTAGAAAAGAAGGACCCAAAGGTCCACAAGAAGCTCGTGAAGGAGCTTGCTCTGGCATAGTTTCACTTATTTCATATGTCTATAATCAAACATAAAGCCCAGCGTGTCGGGGTGTTTATCGACACGCAAAATATGTACCACAGTGCGCGGAACCTCTATAACGCGCGACTAAATTTCGGCAACGTGATCGAAGATGCCGTAGCTGGACGCGAACTTGTTCGTGCGATAGCCTATGTTATCACGACAGAATCCGGAGAAGAGCAGCCCTTCTTCGAAGCGTTAGTCAAGCTTGGCATCGAAACAAAAACAAAGGACCTTCAGATATTTTCGGGTGGCGCCAAAAAGGCCGACTGGGACGTGGGCATCGCCATGGATGCAGTTAAAATGTCACCCCGACTGGACGCGATCATACTCGTCGCCGGAGATGGAGACTTTATCCCGCTGGTAGAATATTTACGATCAACAACTGGTACCCAAGTAGAAGTGGTCGCCTTTGGCAAGACAACTTCGGGTAAGTTGCGCGAAGCAGCAGACGACTTTATTGACCTTGGCGAAGACCCCGAACGTTATTTAATACGAACATCACCTAATCGTAGAACGTATGCAAAAAAAGGAGTATAAGCTCGAGCTTGCCGGCAAAACAATCACTGCCGAATTCAATAATCTTGCAGACCAAACCAATGGTTCGGTCATGGTTGGCATGGGGGACACGAAAGTCTTGGCGACCGTGGTTATGTCAAAAAAAGACCGAGAGGGAATTGACTTCTTTCCGCTCGTCGTTGACTACGAAGAAAAATTCTACGCAGCTGGCAAGATTCTGGGCGGCCAATTCATCCGCCGCGAAGGTCGTCCCTCTGACGAAGCAATTCTGACCGGGCGTGTGGTTGATCGTACCATTCGACCGCTCTTCAACCAAGAGATGCGCAAGGAGGTCCAAGTTGTGGTAACCGTGCTCGCGATAGATGACGAACACGACACTGACATCCCGGCGGTGCTCGCCGCCTCGCTCGCCTTGAGCACTTCGGACATCCCGTGGGACGGCCCTGTGGGCGCAGTCCGCGTCTGTGGTCTGGCTGACGGTACATTGGAGCTAAATTCAACGCATACGAAGCGCGAAACAGGGCTCTTTGACATGGTTATCTGTGGTAAGGCCGGCACAATCAATATGATCGAGGCAGAGGCAAAAGAAATCTCGGAGGATACCGCTTTACAGTCGCTCAACCTTGCCCAAGAAGCGATCGATACGCTCGAAGCATGGCAAAAGCAGATCGTGTCCGAAGTCGGCAAGAAAAAAATTGAGTTCAAGACCAAGGAAACGCCGGCAGAACTTATCGAACTTTTTAATACAGAAATAAAGCCAAAACTAGGCACTGCGGTCATGAGTGGTCCAGGTAACGATGGATTACACGCATTGCAAGACGCGTGGATGCAATGCTATACCGAAAAGTATCCCGAAGCGGACAAGACTTTTGCGGGACACTACTACGAAAATGCGGTGAATGACTTGGTGCACAATGAGGCGATCGATAATAACGCGCGTCCGGACGGCCGCGCAATGGATGAAGTCCGTGACTTATATGCGCAAGCAGGTGGTGTATCGCCCTTACTGCATGGTACCGGTATATTTTACCGCGGCGGTACACACGTTTTGACCGCCCTCACGCTCGGTGGCCCCCAGGATTCGCAGATACTCGACGGCATGGAGGTCGAAGGAAAAAAATATTTCATGCATCACTATAACTTCCCACCATTTTCCTCGGGGGAGACCGGACGCATGGGTGGCATCAACCGTCGTGCAACAGGGC
>Ga0208375_1003833_pt1 | contig 12352 bp, 13 predicted proteins | sample RifOxyD1_FD_184038 | JGI IMG/M metagenome (GOLD analysis project Ga0208375, IMG submission 184038) | Soil microbial communities from Rifle, Colorado - Rifle Oxygen_injection D1 (SPAdes) | ecosystem: Environmental > Terrestrial > Deep subsurface > Rock core/Sediment | place: Rifle, Colorado... | reverse complement strand
AGCTTTTTCCCGTGCAGAAAATAGGCAAAAGCCTGGGCGTTGGAGCGGCCCACCCGGCCCCTTAATTGGTAAGCTTGGGCCAGGCCCAGCTTTAAAGCGTCGTCAACGATTAAAGTGTTAACATTGGCCAAATCAATGCCGTTTTCAATAATAGTGGTGGCGATTAAAACATCAAATTCTTTGTTTTGGAAGCTGGCCATAGTTTTAATTAATTCTTTTTCATTCATGCGGCCGTGGGCAAAATGAAATTTAATTTTAGGCAGAAGTTTTTCCAAGGCCTTTTTAACGTTTTGCATGGTTTCAACGCGGTTGTGCAGGTAATAAACCTGGCCGCCTCTTTTTATTTCTTTTTCAATGGCTTCTTTTACAGTTTTTTCCTTATAAGGCAGAATATGCGTTTTAATGGCTAGTCGCCCCTCGGGCGGAGTTTGGATTAAGCTGATATTTTTTAAAGAAGAAAGGGCCAGATAAAGCGTTCTTGGTATGGGCGTGGCCGAAAGCGAAAGAACGTCTAATAACGACCTTGCTTTTTTGAACTTTTCTTTTTGTTTAACACCAAATCGCTGTTCGTCGTCAATAATCAGCAGCCCCAGATTTTTAAAATCAATGTCTTTTGATAAAAGCCGGTGCGTGCCGATAACAATATCGATTTGGCCTTCCCTTATCTTGTTTACAATTTCTTTCTGCTCTTTTTTTGTTTGCAGGCGCGAAAGCAGGACGATTCTAACAGGGATATTTTTCAGTCGCTGTGAAAAATTTTGATAGTGCTGGCTGGCTAAAATAGTGGTGGGGCAGATTAAGGCCGCCTGATAGTCGCTGCTTACAGCTCTTACTAGCGCCCTTAAGGCGATTTCGGTTTTGCCAAAGCCAACGTCGCCGCAGATAATCCGGTCCATGGGTTTTTCCGACTCCAAATCTTCTTCAATGTCTTTTATAGCTTCAAGCTGGTCGGGCGTTTCTTCAAAAGAAAACCCTTCGCGTATTTCTTTATCTATTTCGTTATTTTTTACATAGGGCGCTCTTTCGGCGACTTCCCTTTTGGCGTAGATTTCCAAAAGGTCTTTGGCTAATTTCTCTGCTTCTTCTTTTATTTTTCTTTTAGTCTTTTGCCAAAGAGAACTGCCTAGTCTTGAAATTTTAGGCTCTACAAAGCCGACATAGCGGGATAGCTTTCTGGTCAAATCTTGGGGTACGTAAAGTTTGTCGCCTTGGGCGTATTCTAACTGATAATATTTATGATTGTTGATTTCTTCTTCCTGTCGGTAAATTCCAATACCGTGGTCCAAATGAACCAGGTATTCGCCCGGCTTTAAGCCTTTTAAATCGGAAAACAGCTTCTGGGATTTTAATCTTTTCCGCAGTTTCTCTTTGGCCGCTTTTTCATCCTCTATTTTTATTTCCAACTCCAGCAGCGATTCGATTTTGTTTCCTAAAAACTCGATTCTGAAAGCCCGCTCTGAATTTATCGGAAAAACATCCACTAGGCCGCCCCTTTGTGAAAACTCGCCGGGCTCTGAAACTTCTAACACTTTTTCATAGCCCAATTCGTCCAGCCGCCTCAATAGCAGGGACGGGTTGTGTTTTTGGTTTTTTTCCAAAAATACTATATTGTCTTGAAAGAATGATTGGGTTTTTCGGGCGGTCAGGATTTTTCTTAAATTTTCAGCAAACCAAAAATTCCCCTTTTCCAGAAAGTAGGGGGTGATGCTTACTATTAAAATCTGGTCAGCTTCTTTCACTCTTGACATTTTTATTTATTTTACTATAATATATATTAGCATTTTGTCAAAATATAACAAAAAATAACAGAAGGGAGGTGTTCGCATTATGGTAAAAGAAGACGATCTTGTAACAATAGATGGTATTGTTTATCGTTTTGGTCCAACTTCAACGATGGCTTTTAATGCATTGTTGGGCTGTGTTGAAGACGCTAAAGATCATGAGTTTTCAGCGAGAATAATAGCGCGTTTAGATGATAAAAAAATCCATCTTTTTTCAAAAGATAACCACCAAAATGCTTCGATTAAATTCGGAGTGTTAAGAAAGGCGTTGTCCGAATAAGGAGGTGAAACTCTTGGCAGAGGTTAATCAAACATTGATTGTAGGCGGAACCATTTATACTTTCGACCGAGTGGCAAGCTTTTTATTTAATGCCATTAAGGAGTGCCTTGAAAAAGGTATGCCCGAGGAGCAGGTTGATCAAAGCATCAGCTTGCTGGCGTCAGACGGAAGCAGGAAAACCTTTTGTTATAAAGAAATATCAGTTTTAGTGTAAGCAAAAAGCCGAGGAGAATTTTTTTCTCTCCTCGGCTCGTTTTTTTACTGTTTATTGCATTTATTCATCGCCCTTTCCGATCCCTCGCTTATTATCAATTCGATTGCCAAAACTGCATTATTAAAAACTTCTTTTAAATCTTTTTCTTCTTCTTTGGTAAATTTTTGCAGAACTAATTTTTCAGCCGGTACATTTTTATTTTTTTCCAAAGTTTTAATCCCCAGGCGCAATCTGGCAAAGTCTTTTGTTCTCAGTTCGTCGATTATCGATTGCACGCCCTTGTGCCCGGCTGATCCCCGGTTTTTAGATATTTTAATTTGGCCCAGGGGCAAATCCAAATCATCGTGAATAACGAAAACGCTGTCCGCCTTTATTTTTTTGTTCTTTAACAGCTTCTTTACGCTTTTTCCCGAGTTATTCATAAAGGTTTGGGGTTTAGCCAGAACGATTTTCTGGCTATTTATCGTTCCTTCTGAAATTTCTGCCTCCAATTTTTCAGAAAACTTAAAAGTGGAAAAGCCTTTTTCTTTTAAAAGTACATCTAGGGCTAAAAATCCGACATTATGCCTGGTTTTTTGCAATTTGGGGCCCGGGTTGCCCAGGCCGACGATTAAAAACATAATTTTTATATATTATAGCACCCCCTTGTGAAAACCGAAAATTCTGTTATAATTTAGTATTAAAACACTTTATTATGAAGCCCGTATTTTCTTTTATTTTAGAGGTGGTCAAGTTGGTGGTTTTGGCTTTAGCCATTGTAATTCCCATCAGGTATTTTTTGTTCCAGCCTTTTTTTGTAAAAGGCCAGTCCATGGAGCCTAACTTTGAAAACGGCAACTATTTGATTATTGACGAACTGTCTTACCGCTTTCGGGTGCCCGAACGAGGCGAAGTAATTGTTTTTAAATATCCCAATGATCCTTCTCAGCGCTACATTAAAAGAGTTATCGGCTTACCCGGCGAAACTATTGAAATAAAAGAGGGCAAGGTAATAATTCATCAGCAGGATTCAAGCGTTAAGGTTTTGGACGAATCCAGCTATCTGGGTCAAAATAGCATAACTTCCGGAGATATTAAAATTACTATTGGCGAAAAAGAGTATTTTGTAATGGGTGACAACCGCATAGCTTCCTACGATTCGCGGCGCTGGGGGTTATTACCAAAAGAAAACATTATTGGCCGTGTTTTGGTCAGGGCCTGGCCCTTTAATTTAGCCCAAACCTTTGAGGCGCCGGCCTATTAAATATTTTATTTAAATTATGAAAAAAGCAAAATTCCAAGCGCCAACCGGCATGCACGACATTTTACCCGAAGACCAGAAGTATTTCCAAAAGATTTTTCACGTGGTTCAGAGCATGGCTGATTTTTACGCTTTTGGCAAAATCGACACACCCATTTTAGAAGACAGCGAATTGTTTTCGCGCGGCGTGGGCATGTCCACCGACATTGTTTCAAAGCAAATGTACAGCTTAAGAACAAAAGGGGGCGACTCTTTAACTTTAAGGCCCGAAGGCACGGCCCCGGTAATGCGGGCTTATTTGGAAAACGGCATGCAGAACTTGCCCCAGCCCGTAAAGCTGTGGTATGCCGGCCCTTTTTTCCGCTACGAGCATCCACAGGCCGGGCGTTATCGCCAGTTTTATTCTTTTGGCTTTGAGGTGCTGGGTGAAACCGGCGCGGTAATTGACGTGCAGATGATTCAGATTTTCTATAACATCTTAAAAGATTTAAAACTTAAAAACCTGGTAGTGGAGATAAACAGCATTGGCGACAGCCAGTGCCGTTCCTACTACAAAAAGTTGCTGGTAAGCTATTTTAAATCGCGCGAGCAGGCCTTGTGCCAGGATTGTAAAAGGCGTTTAAGAGAAAATCCTTTGCGGATTTTGGATTGCAAAGAGGAAAAATGCCAGCCCGTAAAGGCACAGGCACCCCAAATGATCGATCATTTGTGCGAGGAATGCCACAAGCACTTTAAAGAAGTGCTGGAGTTTTTAGACGAGATTGAATTGCCATATCAGTTAAACCCTTATTTGGTGCGCGGTTTGGATTATTATACTAAAACTGTTTTTGAAATATGCGAAGTTAGCGATAAAAAAAGCCTGGCTTTGGCCGGCGGGGGCAGGTACGACGCCCTGTCCAAGCTTTTGGGGAAAAAGAATATACCGGCGGTCGGTGGTGCGGCTGGCATAGAAAGAATTATTGAAATAATGAAAGCTAAAGGAATAAAGTCCCACGAAGAAGCTTCGGTTGATGTTTTTTTGGCGCAATTGGGAAATATGGCCAAGAGAAAAAGCTTAAAAATATTGGAAGAATTCAGGAAATTAAAAATCAGCGTGGGCGAGTCTTTCGGCAGAGATTCTTTAAAGGCGCAACTGACACGGGCCAATAAATTAAATGCCAAATACACTTTGATTATCGGGCAAAGGGAGGCCTTAGAGGGTTCAGCCATTATTAGGGATATGGCCAATGGAAAGCAGGATACGGTAAAAATTGAAAAGGTGGTTCATGAAATTAATAAGAAATTAAAAAAATAAAGTTATGCCAGAATGCGTTTTTTGCCAGATTGCCAAAAAAGAGCTATCCTCGGATATTATCTACCAAGACGAGCAAATCATCGCCTTTAAAGATATTAAGCCTTTAGCCCCCATTCATTATTTAATACTGCCCAAAAAGCACATTTCTTCGCTAAACGATATTACAATAGAAGACAAAGATTTAATGGGCGAGCTGATGATAGCTGCCCAGAAAATTGCCAGAGAAAAAAACATTCCAGCTTACAAGCTACAGGTTAATGTTGGTCGAGACGCTGGCCAGATGATTGATCATCTGCATATACATTTATTAGCCAATTAAATAAAACAATAATTACTTATGCCACTTGAAGTTAAAAAAAACGAGCGCGAAACTGCTCAAAGCTTAATCCGCCGCTTTACCAAAGGCATGCAGCAAAGCGGGATTTTGATTCGAGCCCGGAAAGCCAGATTTAAGGCAAGAACAAAATCAAACCAGATGAAAAAAAGAGGGGCCCTGAGAAGGGAAGAGTTGAGGATTGAATACGACAAATTAAAAAAATTAGGGCAAATCAAAGAAAGAAGATGAAATTCAGAGAAAAAATACAAGCGGATTTAAAAGCGGCCTTGCTAGAAAAAAGAGAGGTCGAACTTTCGGTTTTAAGAATGCTTTTTACATCCATTACCAATAAAGAAAAAGAGAAAAGGTATAAAATCAGCAAATTGAAACCCGAGCTTCATGATTTAGAATTGGAAAAAGAAAGCTATTTGCAGGACGACGAAGTACTGGATACGATTTCTACTGAAATTAAAAAAAGAAGGGACGCGATTGTTCTTTATGAAAAAGGCCAAAGGCAGGAATTAGCGGACAAGGAAAAAAAAGAAATACAAATTTTAGAAAAATATCTGCCCGAACAGTTGTCCGAGGCTAAAATTAAGGAATTGGTGCAAGCCGCGATTTTAAAGGTTGGCGCCAAAGACGTAAAAGATACGGGAAAAATCATGGCCGAAGTTATGCCCCAAGTAAAGGGCCGGGCCGAAGGATCCTTGATAAGCAAAGCAGTAAGGGAATTGCTTTCTTAATTTATGGTGGAAATTAACAACAAGACCAGTTATTTAATAAAAGAAGCTTTTTTAAAAAAGATCGCGCAGAAAATATTAAAGGATTTTAATAAAAAACCGGGTAAAGGAAAAAGTCTTTCCATCGCTCTGGTTTTACCAAAAGAAATTCAGAAGCTGAATAAAAAATACCGAAAGAAAAACCGGCCCACCGACGTGCTTTCTTTTGAAGGCCAAAACAACGAATTGGGAGAGGTAATTATTTGCCCTGCCATTTTAAAAATCAACGCCAAAAAATATCAGGCATCTTTTAAAAAAGAATTAGAAAGAGTTTTAATTCACGGCATTTTGCACTTGTTGGGATACGACCACGAAAAATCAGAGAGGGCGGCCCAAGAGATGCAAAAAAAAGAAAAATATTATATAAATAAAATAACTTAAGCGTATGGCAAAACCCAATCTTATTATCGCTTTGGATATCGGCTCGGGCACTGTAAAGGCCTTGGCCGTGGCTAGGTCTAAAAAAGATTCCGAACTTGAAGTTTTGGGTTTTGCTGAAGAGCCGTCCTTTGGCGTTAGAACCGGCGTAATCGCCCAGGTGCCCCAGGTGGCTGAAAATATTAAATCCTTGATTTGTAAAATCGAAGAGCAGACCAAAAGAAAAGTTGATTCAGTATATGTTAATGTGGGCGGCGCCCACATTTTTTCTACCTTTTCTAGCGGCCTGGTTTCGGTTTCAAGGGCGGACCAGAAAGTTTCCAAAGAAGACGTTGATCGGGTTTTGCAGCAGGCCCGAACTATTTCCGTGGCTTCTAATAAAAAAATCTTAGAGTCTATTCCCCGGCAGTTTATCATTAATGGCGAGGGCGGCATTAAAGAGCCCCTGGGCATGCAGGGTGTGCGCCTAGAGGCGGAAGTTTTAATCCTGGGCTGCTTTGCCCCCTATTTTAATAATTTAACCAGTACTATTTTAAGCTCGGGCCTGCAGATTAACGATGTGGTTATTTCTCCTTTGGCCAGCAGTTTGGCGGTTCTAACTCCCAGGGAAAAAGAGTTGGGCGTAGCGGTTTTGGATATTGGCGCCCGAACCAGCGATTTGGCGGTTTATAAAGCAGGGGAATTGGTTCATGCGGTGGTTTTCCCCATTGGTTCAGCCCATATTACCGATGATATTGCCATTTTATTAAAAACTGATATTGACGTAGCCGAACGGATAAAGCTGGAATACGGCACGCTTTTGTACCAAGGAGGGGATAAAAAGGAGAAAATTAAGTTTAGCGACGAAGAATCCTTGGTTTTTTCGTTAAAACAGCTTTCTAAGCATATTAATGACCGGATTTCCGACATTTTTGGCGAAACCAACAAGGAACTTAAAAAGATCTACAAGCAGTATTCTCTGCCCAGTGGTTTGGTTTTGACCGGCGGTGGTTCAAAAATACCTAAAATCAAAGAAATGGCTAAAAAAGAGTTAAAGCTTCCTTGCCGCCTCGGTAAACCCCAAGGATTTTCTCCTTCGCAAAACGATCCGCGCCTGGCTACGGTTTGCGGTTTAGTTTTGTCAGCTTTGGAAGTTAATCCTTCTAACTCCGAATCACCCCAAACGTTATCCCGGCTGAAAAAGATTTTCAAGATATTTATTCCCTAAAAATATCTTTGATACAATCTGTTCTTGAGGAAATTTTTATGAATAATTCAACTAAAATAAAAGTTATTGGCGTGGGGGGTTCGGGCTGCAATGCTATTTCTCGAATGGCCAAATGCAACATCAAAGGTGTTGATTTGGTGGCTTTGAATACCGACATTCAGGATCTTCATAAAATTCACGCAAAGGAAAAAATTCGCATCGGGAAAAAAATAACCCTTGGCTTGGGAGCCGGCATGAATCCGGAAGTCGGAAAAAAAGCGGCACTAGAAAGTAAAGAAGAAATTTATTCTTTGGTAAAGGGCGCCGATATGGTTTTTGTAACTTGCGGCTTGGGTGGTGGCACAGGTACGGGCGCTTCTTCGGTAGTGGCCGAGATTGCAAAAAATTCTGGTGCCTTAACTGTGGCGATTGTTACTAAGCCTTTTTCTTTTGAAGGAAATTTTAGAAAAAAAATTGCTGAAACTGGATTGCGAAGATTGAAAGAAAAAGTTGATACGTTAGTAGTAATTCAAAACGATAAGCTTTTGGAAATCTTGGATCCCAAAACTTCCATTACCAGCGCTTTCTGGTTTTGCGATGATATCTTGCGCCAGGCAGTACAGGGAATTTCCGACCTGATTGTTTTGCCCGGCATTATTAATGTGGACTTTGCCGACATTCAGGCGATTATGAAAAATTCGGGCACCGCGATTTTTGGCGTAGGCCGGGCCAAGGGCGAAAAAAGAGCCGAGGCGGCGGCCGCCATCGCCTTGCGTTCGCCCCTGCTCGACATTTCCTGCAAAGGGGCCAAGGGCGTTTTATTTAACGTGTCGGGCGGCAAGGATATTTCGCTTTCAGAAATCGACCAGGTGGCCAAAGTTATCACCCAAGAAGTTAATCCGGAGGCCAAAATAATTTTTGGCGCCGTGCAGGACGAAAAACTGAAAGAGGGAGAGATAAAAGTAACGCTGATTGCCACAGGCTTTTAGTTTTTTAGGGGTGTGGATAACCCAAAAATTTGAATAGGGAATTGACAGAGTTTATCTCTGTCTTTTTTTGGGCTAAAATGTAATAATCTTTTAAAATTTCTTTAAACATTTTTTATTTCCAGAAATTTTTATTTCCATGCCAGAGAATAAAATCACAAAAATTAAAAAAAGGAACGGCGAGATTGTTGAGTTTGACCAAAGCAAGATTACCGATGCCATTTTCAAAGCGATCACTGCTACCGGGCAGGGCGACGGGAAAAAATCCAAGAGGTGTTCTGATATTATCGTCAAAGTTTTAAACCGTCGTTTCAAAAAAGGCGACATTCCCAACGTAGAACAGATTCAAGATTTAGTTGAAGAGGTTTTGATTTTAGAAGGCTTGGTGGAAACCGCCCGCGCCTATATTCTTTACCGCGAACAAAGAAGAATTATCCGGGAGGCGACTTCTTTGGTGGACGAATCCACCGAGTTGGTTGATAAATATTTGCAAGAACTTGATTGGCAGGTGCACGAGAATGCCAACATGACTTATTCTTTGCAGGGTTTGAATCAGTACGTGGTTTCAGCTGTCGCTAAAAAATATTGGTTGAATCGTGTTTACCCAAAAGAGGTACGTGAGGCCGCTTTTAGCGAAGATTATCATATTCATAATTTAGAAACTTTGGCGCCTTACTGTATGGGCTGGGACTTATACGATTTATTGATAAAAGGTTTTGGCGGCGTGCCCTCCAAAATCGAAGCGAAACCCGCCAAGCATTTGCGAGCGGCTTTGGGCCAGCTGGTAAATTTCTTTTACACTTTGCAGGGTGAGTCGGCCGGTGCCAACGCGGTTTCAAATTTCGACACTTTGCTCGCGCCCTTTATCAGATACGACAATTTAAATTATATGCAGGTAAAACAGGCCATGCAAGAATTTTTATACAACTGCATGGTGCCCACCAGAGTTGGTTTTCAAACGCCTTTTTTAAATGTTACTTTGGATATTAAGCCGCCAGAATTTTTAGCCAAACAGCCGGTGATTATTGGGGGTAAGCCGCAAAACGAAACTTATGCTGAGTTCCAGGAGGAGATGAATATTTTGATTCGCGCTTTTTACGAAGTGATTATGGAGGGCGATGCTAAGCAGCGGGTTTTTACTTTTCCCATTCCAACCATTAACATTACCAAAGACTTTGACTGGAAGAATCCGGTATTAGAACCCATGTGGGAAGCAACGGCCAAATACGGCATTAATTATTTTGCCAACTTTATCCATTCGGATATGAGGCCGGACGATGCCAGATCCATGTGCTGCCGCTTGAGATTGGATAACAGGGAGCTTTACAAGCGGGGCGGCGGGCTGTTCGGGGCCAATCCCTCTACCGGTTCTATTGGCGTGGTAACGATAAATTTGCCCAGAATCGGCTATGTTTCCAAGACTAAAAAGGAGTTTTTTGAGCAATTGGGGCATTTAATGGATTTGGCCAAGGAAAGCTTGGAGATTAAGAGAAAAACCTTGGAAAACTTCATGGAAAAAGGGCTTTATCCCTATTCCAAGTTCTATTTGGCTTCGGTAAAGCAGATGCGAGGCATTTATTTTGGCAACCACTTTTCAACCATCGGTTTAATGGGCATGAACGAAGCTTTATTGAATTTTTTGGGCGACAACATCGCTTCCAAGCGCGGCAAGAAGTTTGCTTTAGAGGTGCTCGATTTTATGCGCGATCGCTTGGTGGAATATCAGGAAAAAACCGGCAACCTTTATAATCTAGAAGCCACGCCGGGCGAGGGCACGAGCTACCGCCAGGCGCGGAGCGATAAGGAAAAATATCCAGATATTGTTACCGCCGGCAGCAGCAAAGTTCCCTATTATACCAATTCCACCCATTTGCCTGTGGATTATACAGATGATATTTTTGAAGCTTTAAAACTTCAGGACGATCTGCAAGCCAAATATACGGGCGGCACTGTGCTGCATTTGTTTATTGGCGAAAAGCTTTCCACTTCCGAAGCCGCTAAAAATTTGGTGCGCAAAGTTTTTGAAAACTTTCGCTTGCCCTATATTACCTTAACCCCCACCTTTTCCATTTGCCCGACGCACGGCTATTTGGAGGGTGAGCAGTTTGAATGCCCCAAGTGCACCATTAAGCAGCCTTGTGAGGTTTATTCTCGGGTGGTAGGATATTTGAGACCAGTGGGCCAGTGGAATTTGGGCAAGCAGCAGGAATTCAAAGAGAGAAAAGAATACAAAGGCATTGAGCAGATAAAATCGCCCATTAAGATTTCAGCCAAAGCTTCTTCCCAGGTTGAGGCAAAAAAATGATTCAAATCGGAGGTTTGCAAAAAGTTACCCTAATCGATTTTCCGGGCCGCTTAGCGGCCACTGTTTTTTTGTGCGGTTGCAATTTCCGCTGCCCCTTTTGCTATTCTTCAGAGTTGGTGGTGCCAGAAAGAATTAAGCTGCAGCCCAAAATTTCAGAAAAGGAATTTTTCAGTTTTTTAAAAGAGCGCCAGGGATTGCTTGAGGGTGTGGTAGTTTGCGGAGGCGAGCCCACTCTTAATAAAGATCTTCCCGAGTTTATTTTACAAATTAAAAAACTGGGGTATTTGGTAAAATTAGACACCAACGGTTCCAACCCCGAATTGTTGCAAGAACTGGTTGAAAAAAAGCTGGTGGATTATATTGCTATGGATATTAAGGCGCCCTTTGATATTAAAAAATATCAAAAAAACACCGCATCGGAAGCTGATTTAAAAAATATCATAAAAAGCACAGAGCTTATTAAAAATTCAGGCCTTGATTACGAATTTCGCACTACCGTGGTGCCCGGCTTCCATTTAAAAGAGGATATTTTAAAGATTGCCCGGGATATTTCCCCGGCTAAAAAATACTATCTGCAGGGTTTTCGGCCCGAAAAAACCATTGATAAAAAACTGGAAAAGACAAAACCTTACGACCAAGATTTTTTACTTGAGATCCAAAAAGCCATTTCTCCTTTTTTTGAAGTTTGTCAGGTAAGATAGAATAAAATATATCTTATTGGGTGTTTAGCCGGGGTAAAAGCCCCGCTTTTTGTTTTAATTGGAATTATTGAAAAGTTTTGGGATAAAGAGTATAATGGATTACTATGACTGTTGAGAACCAAATCAAAATCCGCGGGGCCCGAGTGCATAATCTCAAAAATGTTGATGTTGATATTCCTAAAAATAAACTTGTAGTAGTAACGGGCATTTCCGGTTCGGGAAAATCTTCTTTGGCTTTTGATACGCTTTATGCTGAAGGCCAAAGACGATATGTGGAATCGCTTTCACCCTACGCCCGACAGTTTTTGGGCGTAATGGACAAGCCCGATGTTGATAAAATCGAGGGCATTTCTCCTGCTATTTCAATCGATCAGCGAAAAGCCAGCCATAATCCTCGTTCTACCGTAGGAACTATTACCGAGATTTACGATTATCTCCGGCTTTTGTTTGCCCGGATTGGCAAACCCCATTGTCCCAAATGCGGAAAATTGGTTTCGCGCCAGACGATAGATCAGATTACCGATCAAGTATTAAAACTTCCCAAAACCTCAGAAATTACCATTCTGGGCCCGGTGGTCAGGGGCAAGAAGGGCGAGCACCGGGGAATTTTGGAAGAAATACAAAAAGGCGGGTTTGTGCGGGTTCGTTTGGACAACATTGTTTATACTTTAGAAGAGGTTTTAGAAAAAGTTATTGATAAGCAAAAAAAGCATAGTATTGAAGTAGTGGTGGATCGGTTGGTATTGGATAAAGATTTGGATAAATCGCGCTTGGTTGATTCTTTGGAAACCGCTTTAAAATTGGGCAAAGGTATTGTTATGGTTAGTCAGAAAAAGGGAAAGGGTTTTAGCGATTCAACTTTTTCTGAGCTTTTTGCTTGTGAAGAATGCGG
>Ga0208375_1003831_pt1 | contig 12371 bp, 13 predicted proteins | sample RifOxyD1_FD_184038 | JGI IMG/M metagenome (GOLD analysis project Ga0208375, IMG submission 184038) | Soil microbial communities from Rifle, Colorado - Rifle Oxygen_injection D1 (SPAdes) | ecosystem: Environmental > Terrestrial > Deep subsurface > Rock core/Sediment | place: Rifle, Colorado... | reverse complement strand
CCGAGGCCGATCAGCCTTGGGCTGAAAAAGCTCCCTTGAGCTCCGAAACATATTATCAGATAAGGGGAGAAAGTCAACCCGGAAGTAGATTTTGGCCTTGCGCCAAAGGCGCGGACTCTGTCCGAGGTCAAAATTCACTTCCGGGTCAACATTCTGAGGCTGATGAAGCGTCAAAACCAAAACCCCGCCCAGAGGAAAACTCTGGGCGGGGTTTTGGTTTTTCTGCGTTTACCCGCTTAAGTTTTTTTTACAAAATTTTGGCGGGTAAATCCGCGTTTTATCAGCGTCCGCCAGCTGGCGGAATCCGCGATTTAGAGCATTTTGACGTCGATATTGACGCCGGATGGCAAGTTGAGGTTGGTCAAGCTCTCGATAATTTTCGGCGATGGGCTCAAGATATCCACCAGACGTTTGTGGACCCGCATCTCGAACTGCTCTCGGGAATTCTTATCAATAAAGCTTGAGCGATTGACCGTATACTTCTTGATCTCGGTCGGCAAAGGAATCGGGCCCTGAATCGTCGCATCATACCGCAACGCCGTGTCAACAATCTGCTTAACGCTAGCGTCAAGAATTTTGTTTTCGTAGGCTGAAACGCGGATGCGGAGTTTGGAAGCCTCCTCCCCTCCAGCCACCTTAGCCTTGGCTTTGGTTTTGGTCTTTTTAGTGGTCGTAGCGGTCATAGATGTTTAGGCGATAATTTTAGTAGCGACACCAGCACCAACAGTTCGGCCACCTTCACGAATAGCAAAGCGTTGCTTCTCTTCGAGAGCGATTGGGGCCACCAATTTGACGGTAAAGGTCACGGTATCTCCAGGCATAACCATCTTGGTGTTTTCATCCAAGGTCACTTCACCGGTGACATCAGTGGTCCGCATGTAGAACTGAGGCTTGTAACCAGTAAAGAATGGAGTGTGGCGACCGCCTTCTTCCTTCTTTAAAATGTAAACTTCGGCAGTGAATTCGGTATGAGGAGTAACAGAACCCGGCTTGGCCAAAACTTGACCACGAGTGATGTCATCCTTCTTCAAACCGCGGAGCAAGAGACCGGCGTTATCACCAGCAATACCTTCATCGAGTTGTTTGTTGAACATTTCGATACCGGTGACAGTGGTTTTGGCGGTATCTTTCAAACCGACGATTTCGATTTCTTCACCGACTTTGACCGAACCACGTTCGATACGACCAGTGACAACAGTGCCGCGACCTTCGATCGAGAAAACGTCTTCGACTGGCATCAAAAATGACTTGTCAGTCTCACGAACAGGATCAGGAATAAAGTTGTCCAAAGCATCAGCCAAAGCCAAGATCGGCTTAGCCCACTCATCATCGACAGACTTAGCATCGAGAGCCTTCAAAGCGGAACCACGGATCACAGGAGCGTTGGCCCCATCGTAGTTTTGCTTGGTCAAAAGCTCGCGGACTTCTTCTTCCACCAAATCAATCAATTCGGGATCGTCCACCATGTCGACTTTGTTCAAAAAGACAATGATTTTTGGTACACCCACTTGGCGGGCCAAGAGGACGTGCTCACGAGTCTGAGGCATCAGACCATCAGTGGCGGCCACCACGATGACAGCACCATCCATTTGAGCGGCACCGGTGATCATGTTTTTGATGTAGTCAGCGTGACCAGGAGCATCAATGTGAGCATAGTGACGCTTGGCTGTTTCGTACTCATTGTGCGAAAGAGCAATAGTAATACCGCGCTCGCGTTCCTCGGGAGCGTTATCGATTTCGTTTACACCACGCATCTTCACCTTGTTGCCCGCTAAGTTCAGGACATGCAAGATGGCGGCGGTCAAAGTAGTCTTGCCGTGGTCGACGTGGCCGATAGTACCGACGTTAACGTGTGGCTTGGACCGATCAAATTTCTCTGCCATATGATTTTTACTTATTATTAATTATTAAATACAAACTTATAAATTTTTGCCTGTTTTTAATCCTTTTTAATAAAGGTTTAACACTAAAAAAGCTACGCACAGACGTAAAATGTATGATACCAGAAAGGAGAGGATAGTCAACCCGCATAGCGGAGCGGTCATCGTATGATGGCAACCCGTGAGCTGGCGAACGGAGCGGTCATCGTATGATGGCAACAATGGAAACGCGGACGGGCGCAGACTAAACGATAAATGTAAATGGTAAATGTAAATGGGTCAGGGGTAAATGGGGTCAGGGTAAATGGGTAAATAGGTAAATGGGGGTAAATGGGGTCAGCCACCATTCTTTTTCTTTGGCCTCCCCACTCCCCTCAAAGTTTGTCCTAAATTAAACTTTTTTACCATTGTCTCTGTCCAACTTAAAGAGCCGTAGGGACTACTCTTAACAACCGCCATTTCAATGGCCTCTTCCTCTTCTGCCGTTTGGGGTTGATTCAACCACTCCAAATAATCTTTTGGTTTAGATACTGGCCAAATTGAAAGTAATTTCTTTTGTCTAACTGAACCATTTACGCGTCTCCAGACACTAGACCAGCGCCAATTTTCCGCCATTTTAACCAGACGAGCCTTTTTAGCGTTGCGTTCAACATAACGCACCAAGGTCAGAAAATGGGCATCATCCTGACACAAGAAAGACTTGTACCGACCCTGATAAAGATGTCCTTGCCCAATAGTCCCATTTCCAGTGTGCCAGCGTCTGGTGTGAGTGTTGGTCAACCAACCCATAAAAAGTGCGAGATCGCCATCTTTTTTAGGATAAAGGACCAAGTGCCAATGGTTAGGCATGAGGCAGTATGACAAAATCCTCATGTCAAATTTCTCTACCGCTTCCTCCAAAATATCTTCGAATAGCCGATAGTCTTTTTCGGTATCAAAAATCGGCACTCGAGCATTGGCCCGATTTAAGATGTGATAAACATAGTTTCCAATGTCGGTTCTCTCTATCCGTGGCATAACTTACAGTCTAGCATAAATGGTGGCTGACCCCATTACCCATTATCATCAAAATTAGTTTTTTAGACAAGAGTAGAAAGCTTCGACAGTTTGATTATTTATGATGACCGCACTAGATGGTGGGCCACTAGAATAAGCGTGATCAACTTTGGCCATCCCCGTTTTTTTCAGAGAATAACCACTGGGACAAGAAACTTCCCAACTTTTTACTGAGCCTGATAACCGATTTGTATAACAAACACCCAATGCCCTTCCAACTAAACCGCCAGTTCCAACATAACCATCACATTTACAGACTACCGGGCTATTTGCTTCACATGAAGTAAACGTATCTGGAGTGGTATTACCTGAATATGCATTAGTAACAGTCGGGATACCAGAAAGATACGCGTACCCATACATCCCGGTTGCTACCACTCCACCACTACCTCCCCCCGACTGCCAACTGGCTAACCCACTAGCATCAGAAGTGAGAACTTTCCCGGCACCTGGAGTACCGCCAGTGATTTTTACTTGACCGGCGACTTCCAATTTGGCTCCAGGCGCAGTGGTCCCAATTCCGACGTTACCAGTTGAAGTAATTCTCATTCTTTCATTGGCTACTGCTCCACCACCAGTGAAAAAGAGAAAGCCACCATTGGCATTACCGTTACCCATAAAAACTTGATTAGGATTAGCATCCAACCGATTAGGTCCATTGATACCCCAGAAAGCATCAGCGCCACCGGAATTGAAAGAAATGGCACTCGAACCAGCCAAATTGGTATTTTTTAACATGGCTAAAGTCAAGAAACCAGTGCCCACGTCTTGGACATAGAGTTTCGGGCCATTGGGAATAGGAGAAGCCGCACCGATGCCAAGTTTGCCCATAATCGCAGCTCCACCAATAGACAGAAGAGAACCGGCAGACAGCCCCTTTTCTATAAACAAATTCCCTTTTTTAGTCTGATTCGAAAGACTGACATTAATCGGTGGGTTACAACCGTCGATAGTCAGCTTTTCAGCGTCAGTACAAGTGCCAGGGGTGGCGGGGAGAGTAACAACAGCCAGAGCGACAGAACTAGAAATCAAAAGTAAACCGAGAACGACGGGGAGAATAGTTTTTAATTTAAACATGGTAAATAAAAGTGATTAAGTATTAATTATTTTGTAAGGCTTGTAAAATTTTAAATTGTTCATCGCGAGAAAGCGGAGTAGCCGGAGCATCAGCTTGGAGAGCGGTTAAAATTTTGACTGATTCAGCGGAAGAGAGCGGGTGGGCCGGCCCATCAGCTTGAAGTTTTTTCAACAAATCAATTTGTTCGGCTTCGGTTAAAGTTTTTTTAGTCTCGGGAACAATCGGCTGACTGGCTTTCCACCACCAGGCATAAATACCCAGCGACAAAGCGAGAATAAAAAGAATAATAGAAAAAATCTTTAGAATTTTTTTAAGAGCTTGTCCCATGTTTATAGTTTACTACCAATCAGAAACCAGACAAGGGTGGTTTTGATGAAACTGTTGACAACTGGGGCGATAACAAAACAACAAAGGACTTTTTCTAAAACACAGAAACCCCTCGCTGGAGGGGTCTTCTAGTTGTAAGTCTATATTTGTATTTTATCCGCGTTGGTCTGCGTTTACCCACCTAAGTTTTTCTTCGAAAAATTTTGGTGGGTGAATCTGCGTTTGGCCTGCGTTACTTACGCGTCTCAATAATCCCCTGCGCCACGTTGTTCGGGATGATAGCGTATTCGCCAAATTCCATGGTAAAAGTCCCGCGACCCTCGGTCATCGAACGGAGGTTGGTCACATAGCCGAACATTTCCGCCAATGGCACCTTGGCCCGGATAGCCTTGAGGCCAAAACGATCTTCCATCGATTCAATCTGGCCACGCTTGGAGGATAGCTGTCCGGTGATGTCACCCATAAACTTCTCCGGCACGATGACTTCGACTTTCATGATCGGTTCCAATAGGACCGGTTTGGCCCGTTTGGCGCCTTCCTGGAAAGCCATTGAGCCAGCCATTTTGAAAGCCATTTCCGAGGAGTCAACTTCGTGATAGGAACCATCGTAGAGCTCCACCGACACATCCACCACCTGAAAGCCAGCCTGAATACCACGGTCCATCGCTTCACGCACTCCCTTTTCAATCGCCGGAATGTATTCGTTTGGCACGGCCCCACCCTTGATCGAGTTAATGAATTCAAAACCAGTTTCGCGTTTGATATTTTTGGCAATTTTCTGGTCTGGATCAATATTTTTTTCCAGCGGTTTAATGCGCAGACGACAATGGCCATACTGACCACGACCGCCAGACTGTTTGACGTATTTACCCTCGGCTTCGGCCGACATAGTGATCGTTTCGCGATAGGCTACCTGGGGTTTGCCGACGTTGGCTTCGACATTAAATTCGCGCTTCATTCTCTCCACCAAAATTTCCAAGTGTAGCTCACCCATACCAGCGATAATAGTTTCCATGGTTTCGGTGTCGGTTTTGACTTTGAAAGTCGGATCTTCGTCAGACAAACGACGCATGGCCAAGCCCATTTTTTCTTGATCAGCTTTAGTTTTTGGTTCAATCCGCATTTCCACCACCGGTTCAGGAAAGATAATTTTGTATAAAATAATCGGATGATTTTCGTCGCAGAGAGTATCAGAAGTCCTGGTATCCTTTAGACCGACAATGGCGGCGATTTCACCAGCATAGACTTCCTTTACCTCTTCACGGTGGTTAGCGTGGAGACGAACGATACGGCCGACGCGTTCCTTCACCCCCTTGGTCGAGTTATAGACATAGGAACCAGAAGTCAGCATGCCAGAATAAACGCGGAAGAAAGTCAGCTGGCCGATGAACGGATCAGATTGAAGTTTAAAAGCCAGTGCCGCAAACGGTTCGGAGTCGGAAGCCTGACGTTCGATTTCTTCACCAGTGTTAATATCCTCACCTTTGACGGCAGGAATATCGAGTGGCGATGGCAAATAATCTACTACTCCATCGAGCATGAGCTGGACGCCTTTATTTTTTAAAGCGGAACCACAAAAAACCGGGAAGAGTTCGTTGGCAATAGTAGCCTGGCGAATCACTCGTTTTAAATCAGGAATAGAGATTTCTTTGCCTTCCAGATAATCATTCATCATTTGGTCGTCATTCTCGGCGACTTTTTCTACCAATTCGGCTCGGCATTTGGTTGCCTCCTCCAAAAATTCGGCTGGAATATCAATTTCTTTGATTTCTTTTCCCTTGTCACCTTCAAACAAATAGGCCTTCATATTTAACAAATCGATTACCCCTTCATGTTTATCATCTTCACCGAGAGGGATTTGAACTCGGACCGCTTTTTTAGACAAACGCTCTTGAATAGTTTTAAAAGAGTGGTTGAAAGAAGCCCCCATCCGGTCGAGTTTATTGACAAAACAAATCCGTGGCACATGGTATTTATCCGCTTGACGCCAAACGGTTTCCGACTGTGGTTCTACGCCAGCCACCCCATCAAAAACAGTCACTCCACCATCGAGCACTTTCAAACTTCGTTCCACTTCAGCCGTAAAGTCGACGTGGCCCGGGGTATCGATGACGTTGATGCGATGTTTGAGGGCGACATCGCCTTTGGCATAGGTAGGAATCCAAAAAGCGGTCGTGGCCGCGGAAGTGATAGTGATACCACGCTCTTGCTCCTGTTCCATCCAATCCATCACCGCTTCCCCTTCGTGGACTTCACCGATTTTATGAGAGACACCAGTATAAAAAAGCACCCGCTCGCTAGTGGTAGTTTTACCAGCATCAATGTGGGCAATAATACCAATATTACGAACTTTCTCTAGAGGATAATCCCGGGACATAAGATTAAAATTAAAAAATCAAAATGAAAAATGATAAAGTGCGATGCCAATCTACGAATACATGCGAATATAACGAATAAATACAGATTCAAAAATGAGGATTCGTAGCATTCGTGCATTCCATTCGTATCATTCGCATCGAGTAACTATTTTCTCCCCCCTGACCAGGCAAAGTGAGCAAAAGCCCGGTTGGCTTCGGCCATCTTATGAACATTGTCTTTTTTCTTGGCCGCTTCACCCTCGTTTTTGCTAGCAAGGAGAAGCTCTTCAGCTAGACGCTGACGCATTGGCATCCCCTTGCGAGAACGAGCGGCATCGATAATCCAACGCAAAGCGAGAGCCAAACGGCGTTCGGGACGAACTTCGTGAGGCACCTGGTAGTTGGCGCCACCGACACGCTTGGACCGGATCTCCATCGAGGGGCCAATAATGTTCAAAGCCTCTTCATAGATTTCTAGCGGATCTTTTTTAGTCTTTTCGGCAATAGCCTCAAAAGCCCCATAGACAACATCACGGGCGGCGTTTTTCTTGCCCCGCTCCATAATATAGTTAATTAGTTTAGATACCTTGATCGAGTTATATTTTTGATCAGGCTTGATTCGAGTAGGTTTTTTAACGGGGCGACGCATAAAATTAATTTAAAATAATTTAAAATTGTGATTACTTTTTACCATCCTTTTTTGGACGTTTGGAACCGTAACGAGAACGACCTTGGCGACGCTTATCAACACCAGAGGCATCGAGCACACCACGAACAATATGGTAACGAACACCTGGCAAGTCTTTAACGCGACCACCACGGATAACCACCACTGAGTGTTCCTGCAAATTGTGACCCTCACCTGGGATATAGGCGGTCACTTCCATCCCATTGGTCAGACGAACACGAGCGATCTTACGGAGAGCAGAGTTTGGCTTTTTTGGAGTCGTCGTTTTGACCGACAGACAAACACCGCGTTTAAAAGGAGACGGGTAGGAAACTGGCTTGTTTTTTAGAGAGTTAAAACCGCGAGCCAAAGCCACCGCCTTCGATTTTTTGACGAGAGGCTGACGAGGCTTGCGAACTAATTGATTGATCGTAGGCATCTGGGAAAATTCAAAATTCAAAATAAAAAACTGAGACAACTCCACCTGAAAGCACGGTCAGATCCGCACCCACAAGCTCCGCTACTTTAATACATAACTCCCAAAAATGCAAATAATTCGTCACGGTTGGGTGAAAGCGACCATTTCCTTCTTTCGGATAGACTGCTTATTACCACAGGAGCAACCGAACAATCAATGAGGTCAGCGGGCTTAAAATAGAACCCACCCCTAAAATCACCACTAAAATAATGATCATTTGGTTTCTTTCCAACCAAGTCTCTACCCCGTGCCACCGATGAGGCAAAAAAGCAAAAAGGATCTTGGATCCGTCAAATGGTGCGATTGGGATTAGGTTAAAAATGGCCAAAGCGACGTTGATCAGGACGATTGAACCACTCAAAATCACCATGGTTGAGCCACCGATACTCATAGCCAATGATGAGCGAATCAAAAAAGCAAAAAAGATGGCGATGGCGAGATTCATGACTGGACCAGCTCCGGCCACTAGAGCCGGGCCATATTTACCACCGCGTAACATATGGGGGTTGTAGGGCACTGGTTTAGCCCAACCGACGATAAAATTACCGGGCAAGAGGGATAAAATAAGAGGCACGATAACCGAACCCATCCAATCAAGGTGTTTCAGTGGATTTAGCGTTAGGCGCCCGGCGATTTTGGCTGTTGGATCCCCTAGCATATAGGCCACAAAACCATGCGAGACCTCGTGGAGGACGACCGACATGACCAGGATGATAATTGAAAAAATAACGGTGGTTTCCATATAGTGCGATTCTAATCTACCTGCCTACCGCAGGCAGGCGAATACATGCGAATATGACGAATAAATACAAATTCGAAAGCCGGAATTCGTAGTATTCGTGCATTTCATTCGTATCATTCGCATCGAGTACCAAATTCCTGGACAATCTCGCACTTTATGATAACATACGAACTATCTTATGAAAACTTGTCCTATTTGCGAAAAAGGTAGCATCTTGGTCGGAGGTTACTCCAACCGGGTTCGGGCCACCAAATACAACCCGATTCCTGTTCAAAGAAAACAGCCGAATTTACAGTGGGCCAAACTGACCGATGGTTCCCGAGTTAAAATTTGTACCAAATGCCTCAAAAAGGGCAAAAATCTCCAAATCAAGATTGTCTAACACTGGCAATTCCACCAAAAAAGCCCCTGCTCGGGGCTTTTTTGGTCTGTGACGATTTATCGAAGTCAGACTTCGATATAAATTTGCTACGTGCCGTTGACATAAATGCTAAATATATTAAAATAGAGATACTTTGGGCGGTGGCGAGAGGATGTCCTTCGGGACTGAAGCTCGCCAACACAAAGGAGGTTTCGATGGTTTTAGCAACGGTGGCGATGCTGGTCGTGTTTAACACGGTCGACATTAGCCAAATCCACACCCCGAGTGCAATTTCCACACCAGTGACGATGAAGACGAGCTGGTATGGAGAAGAAACTCGAGGCCGGATGGCCAATGGAGAAGTCTTCAGGTCTAGTGACCCGACGACCGCAGCTCACAAAAAGCTGCCCTTTGGCACGAAGCTACAACTGACTAACCCCGAAAACGGTCGCTGTTTGACCGTTGAAGTAAAAGATCGGGGTCCATTCGTAGGCGGCCGTGACTTGGATATTTCCGAGGCTGCGGCCACAAGACTTGGCATAAAAGGAGAGGGTGTCAAAACCCTCACTGCCAGAATAGTGAAAAAGTAGTACAAAGGGCGATGTTCGCCCTGGCACTCAAGCCGCCCAACTCCGGGCCCTATCCGAGGATAGGGCCCTTAATTATTGCAAAGATTTTTTTTCATGATAATCTAAAGATGGATTCCACTGATGTCTCACTGAGATACGAGTCAGAACAAAACTGGCTCGGACGAAAGGGACTGGGCGCGAAAGACCACGGCAAGAGCCCTGGCAAAAGCAACAGAAAAAAGCCATCCCCGTATCACCAGATCCAAGGATGGCCAGTGGAATTTCAAAGGGACGACCTCGGTTGTCCCTTATTTATTGGGGAAAATTTGGTCAATAAATATTCTTTAAAATTAATTCCACTGCTTTTTAGGGGGTCGTGAGGCTGTCGAGCCGAACGCTTCAGGATTTTTCAAGCTTCGAAAAATCCGTACCCTAAAAAATAGTGGAATTAATTCGAATATTTATTGACCAAGTTTTTCCCATCCGTCTGAAAAACGATCGTCCCCTCTTGATCCGTCCGTAGGATTTCTGCCCCGATATTTTTTAACCGGCCTAAAGTTTCGGCCGTCGGATGACCATAACTATTTTTAGCCCCGACCGAAATGACGGCATAGTGTGGTCGAACAAAATTCAAAAAATAAGCCCCAGTTGAAGTCTTTGAACCATGGTGAGCTACTTTTAAAACATCCGCTTGTAAATAATATCCTAATTTATTAATCTCCACTCTTTCTTCTTTAGCCATCGAATCGCCAGTTAGTAAAAAAGTGGTCGAACCGTAAGACAAGCGGGCCACTAACGAATTTTCATTATTTTTGCTATTAGTCATTCCACCACCAATGATATCGAGCTTGATATCATGATCGAAATTAATTCTCGTTCCAGCTTTTATGGGCATAAAATTATTATCTTTATCTGTTTGAGCATTAAACCAATAACCAGCCAATAAATAGTCAACATCATAGCGAGTCAAAATATCAGTCCAAGCTCCAACGTGATCAGCATCACCATGACTAAATAAAACTAAATCAAGTGAATGATCAAAGAAAGACATGGCCTGACCGAGGGGTGACAAAACCGCTCGCCCTGGACCAGTATCAAAAAGAATTTGTCGACCAGAGGGGGTGGTAATAAAAATGGCATCGCCTTGGCCAACATCGAGAAAAGTCACGGTTAAAAATTTACTAGCTGAAGACGGCCCCACCACCAACCAAACAAAAAAAGTAACTGCAGTCATTAAACCTAACAAGCCCCATTTAATTTTTAACCATGTTAAATTCATGCTTGAAATTAATTATAGCTCAGCTGAACGAGATTTAGTCGTTGGATATTTTTTGTCATAGATTACCAGTAAAAAAATCACTAGGTAACAGACACTGACAAACACCAAAGAAAAATTTTTGATGGGCATGACGGCCACCGACCGGTGAGCAAAAAATTGAGTAATTTTTAAATTCCAAATTAGCAGCCAATCTGTCAACCAAGCGATCGGCCAGGCCACCGGTAAATGGATCAAACCAAAAACCGCCATCATAAAACCAAACAACATCGTGAGTTCCACCGTGGGCACCACTAAAATATTGGCCGGCAAAGCCACCAGCGACAGCTGGCCAAAAGAATAAGCCAACCAGGGCGAAGTAAACAAAATCGCCCCGGCCGAGATACTGGCAATCTCGCGCAGACCAAAATTAGTCGGCAAAAATTTAAGCCCTCGCGACATCAGTGGGGTGCCATAAAAAAGTCCGAGTGTGGCCAGGAAAGACAACTGAAAGCCTAGATCAAAGACCAACAGTCGTGGATTAAACCAGACCATCAAAGCGCCAGCGGTCACCAAAGCCAAGCCACCAGCATAGGGCCGGCCGGTCGCTCTGGCTAACACCACCAACAGACCCATTAGCGTCGCCCGCACCACCGAGGCCCCAGCCCCGGCCATCAGCGTAAAGAGAATTAGGCCGACGACCACAATCACAAAAGAAATAGTCGGTCCGGACCAGCCAAAAAGAATCATCAGAAAACTAGCCACAATAGAAATATTTTGACCGGACAAAACCAAGATATGAGTCAAACCGGCCCGGCGATAATCTTCCGACACCGTCGACGGTAATGACGACTGAACGCCCAATAAAATTCCCGACAACAATGAAGATTGAGGTTCAGGTAAATAATGATTGATAATATTTAGAAATTCTTTTTTAATAACAGACAAAGTCTGCTTAATTGACGAGCCATGACCACTAGACAATAAGGTAGTCTGCCCGCCTCGTCCTAAACATAAAATATCGTCTTTCCGTAAATAATTTTTATAAGCAAATTCTTGACCGGTATCAGTTTGAAAATTCTTTGGGACTTCAAGATTACCTCGAAATTTGATTCGATCACCGTAACTCCACGCCTCACCCCGTTTAACAAAAAGTAAAATATTAAAATCTTGATTGTCAGGTCGGACAATCAAACGTTGGCTAAATTCGCTAGCCACCGGCTCAGTCACGACCAGACCAGACGGGCTTTTCCCTAAACCGACGCAAACATTATCGATCCAATTTGTTTTTGACGCTCCGCGCCATAAGCCAGCCGATAAGCCAAAACAAATCAAGCAAAAAATCACTAGCCAAAAACGCGAAACCGGGTAACGCCAAGCCAAAAATAATCCGAGTAGCCCCCAACTAAGGACCAAAACCACAAACCAAATCGAGACAAATTGATTGATAATCAAAATTATCCCCACAAAAAATCCCAAAACCAAAAAGAAAATGGCTCGGCGATAAAAACTCAAGTTTCTGTTTTCTAAAAATCTAATAATTTGTCTTGGGCATCACGGACACCATCCATGGCTTCATTGGCCAGGCCATCAGCCAGACT
>Ga0208375_1003830_pt1 | contig 12373 bp, 13 predicted proteins | sample RifOxyD1_FD_184038 | JGI IMG/M metagenome (GOLD analysis project Ga0208375, IMG submission 184038) | Soil microbial communities from Rifle, Colorado - Rifle Oxygen_injection D1 (SPAdes) | ecosystem: Environmental > Terrestrial > Deep subsurface > Rock core/Sediment | place: Rifle, Colorado... | reverse complement strand
GCAGTGTCGGAAGCCCGGCCTGCGGAGATCAAATGTCTGTATGGCTAAAAATTGATAAGAATGAAACAATAAAAGAGTGTAGATGGAGATGCTTCGGATGTGCTTCAGCAATAGCTTCAACATCAATGCTGAGTGTGATAGTTACCGAGAATGATGGAATGAAGATTGAAGATGCCATGAAAATAAAACCACAGGACATCAACAAAAGACTGGATGGATTGCCAACAAGAAAATTCCACTGTTCTGTACTAGGAGACAAAGCATTGAGGGCTGCAATAAATGATTATTTCAGAAGAACAGGACAGAATGACAGAATGGTCATTGAAGGTGCAAAGATTATTGATAAAATATTAAAAATAACTGACAAGGACATTGAAGAAGCTGTATTGGATGGAGCAGACACTTTCGAAAAAGTCCAGCAAAAGACCAAAGTTGGAATTAAGGACAAGACATGCATCCCTGAAGTTGAGCAGCTGATAAGATTCTACAAGGAAAAGTATTTTGGATAACCCCTTAATTTTTGGCTCTACTGCCAAAGGAACTTTTAGAAAAAAAAGTGATATAGATATTCTGCTTGTATTTAACAAGAAGGAAATGAAAGATGCCAAATTAAAAAGAGATATAGAAGCCATTACAGGTGTTAAAATACAAATATTTATAATAGATCTATATTATTTTAAATAACAAGTACTAAAAGAAGAAGATAAAATTATAACCCATGCAATAAAAACAGGATTTGTAATGATGGGATTTGATAAATTTTACAAAGAGGTATTAAATGGCTAAAGAAATTTGGGAGATCTGGCTTGAAAATAAAAAAAGAAGAAGTTTTATATTATATTGAAGCAAAAACAAAAAGAACAAAAGCAAGTTATTCAACGCAGAAAATTTGAGAATAAAATCAATAAATTTTATAAATAAAATAAAAGAGATAAAATGATGGATTATGAAAAATTAAACCTTAAAATCGGCCTTGAAATCCACAGGCAAATTGATTCACACAAGTTATTCTGCAAATGCCCATCAAGATTATCTGAAGGTTTTCCTGATTTAACCGTTAAAAGAAATTTAAGAGCTGTTGAAAGTGAGATTGGAGAGGAAGATAAATCTGCTGTCTTTGAAATGCTGAAGAAAAAGAATGGAATGTATGAGATATTCAATGAAAGCAGCTGTTTGATTGAACTTGATGAAGAACCAATTCTAAACATCAATGAAGATGCACTAAAAGCTGTCCTGACCATTGCTAAAATGCTCAACTGCGAAATCAATGATAATTTGATAATGATGAGAAAGCAGGTTTTGGATTACAGCAACACTTCAGGATTCCAGAGGACTGGGTTACTGGCAAGAAACGGATATGTGAACATCAAAAACAATGCAATAGAAATTGCAACAATATGCATCGAGGAGGATGCTGCAAGAAAAATAAGCGAAGACAGCAATAAAGTTGTTTACAGATTAGACAGATTAGGAATTCCCCTAATAGAAATTGCAACTGCACCTGACATAAAAACACCTGAGGAAGCAAGAGAAGTTGCTGCACACATCGGAATGATATTAAAATCAACAGGAAAATTCAAGGGAGGAATAGGGACAATAAGGCAGGATTTGAATGTCTCTATAAAAAACGGAGCAAGAGTTGAGATCAAAGGCGTTCAGGAGCTAAAACATATTCCAAGAATAATCGAGAATGAAATCAAAAGACAATCAGAGATTATCAGCAAAGGAAAAAAAGTCCATAGTGAAGTAAGAAAAGTCAATGACAAGTTAGAAACTGATTTCTTAAGGCCAATGCCCGGAGCTTCAAGGATGTATGTCGAGACTGATATTCCGGAGGTAAACACCAAGGAATTAATTAAGGGAATAGTATTGCCCAAATTAATCATCGACAACATCAAAGAATTGGTGAAAAAAGGATTAAGGGAGGACTTGGCAAAAGAAATTGTAAAGGAAGACATCAACCTAGATGATTATGACTTAGATCCAAGAATCGTTGCTGATGTACTAATTGAAAAGCCAAAAGAAATCAAGACAAGATTCAAGCTGGATGTCAAAAGAGAGAATTTAGAGAAAGTTCTGGAGCTGCTAAAACAAAAGAAAATAAACAAAGATATCATCGTTGATGTTTTGATTGATTTAGAGAATGACAAGTTTGAAATTTCCAAATATGAAAAAATTGATGCAAAAATAATCGAGAATGATGTAAAAAACCTCATCAAGAATAACCTGACTGTCAATGCAATCATGGGAATACTAATGGGAAGATACAGGGGAAAAATTTCAGGAAAAGAACTAAGTGAAATAATAAAAAGATATGAAAAATAAATTAATGCCTTCTTTTTTTCTTCTTATCCCCCAGAATTTTCTTTGCCTCTGATTCCATCATCCTTTCCAGCTTTATGGATTCATTCAAAATTCTTCTTGCTGTAGGCTTGGCTTTCTTCCTTGCTATTTTTGAAGCTGCCCTGGCATACCTGACAAGACTTCTTACTGTTTTGCTTATCATTTGGACCTCCTTTTTTCATCTGTAATTGACCTTACCAGCTTAAGGCCTATTATCAAGGTTATCACAACCAGAATAACCGACACCAAAGGAATATTAAAGATTAACGGCTGAAGCCTTGCCTGTATTATCAATGCAGCAGCTATCAGCAAGCCAGCCATGACTATCCCTGCAGCAAGCCTGTTAATTGCATTATCAAGATAAAAAGTGAATTTCCTTATGTCTGCATCCTCAATATCAACCTTCACTTTCCCCTTTCTTAATATCCTCTTCAATTCATCAGGGAAATTAACAAAATCCTTCCTGAACTTCCACATGTTCTTCTTAAACATTCCAAACAGATAATTTGGTGATTTTTTATTTTTCTCAAGAGTTTCCACATAAGGCCTGCATGTCTTCACAAAATCAAACTTGGGGTCAAGCTCCTTTCCAAAACCCTCGACAGTTGCCGTTGCCTTTATCAACAAGACAAAATTCGTGGGAAATTTCATCTTGTAATTTCTTGCAAGAGATAAGATGTCATACAAAACAGACGATACATCCATCCTGTCCAGTGAAGTGTTGTAATATTTCCCGAGGTGCAATGACAAATCCTCCTTGAACTTATCCATATTTATCCCCTCATCAACAATCTGCAAATCAACGAGAGATTCTGCAAGAAGCTCACGATCACCCTTTATCAAAGAGATGAAAACATTTTCAAATTTATCCCTCAACTCATTGGAGATATGCCCAACAATACCAAAATCCAGAAGAGCAAGTTTCTGACTAGGCATAACAAAAACATTTCCAGGATGAGGATCTGCATGAAAGGTACCATACTCCATTGTCTGCTTGATGTATGATTCAACTATCTGCCTGACATAGTGTGGTCTGTTCTTCTTAACTTCAGTTATCTTAACGCCGCTGATAAACTCCATCGTAAGAACCCTTCTTGTTGTATGGTTCCAGTAAACCTTGGGTATTTTTATAGTGTCATCCCTGAAATTATTATAAAATATGTCTATGTTCCTAGCCTCAGCAAGATAATCAAGCTCATTCTTGGTGTACTCCTCAAATTCCTTCACTATTTCCATGAAATTATACTCTCTTAATTCAGGATAATATTTTTCAAGCAAAGTTGCAAGATGATACAATAATTGAATGTCCGTCTCAAATACTTTGTCTATGTTGGGCCTCTGAACCTTCACTGCCACAATCTTTCCATTGTTCAGCATTGCCTTATGAACCTGGCCGACCGAGGCTGCTGCAACAGGATCCTGGTCAAACTTCAGGAATAAATTTGACAAAGGCTGCTCAAACTCCTTCTCTATAATCTCCTTAACCTTTTCAAACTTGAACGGCTTAACTTCATCCTGCAATTTCGAGAATTCCTGCGCATACTCCTTTGGAATCAAATCCGCCCTTAAACTCAGCAATTGACCAAGCTTTATGAAAGCCCCAGAAAGCTCCTCCATCGCCAACCTCAACCTTCTCGGAATCTCTGACTTATTCTGAAGGTATCTCGGCTTATGGGTCAATGGGATATGCTTTTTCAGCTTTAACTTATCTATCAACAGAAACAATTCCTGCTCCGCAAGGACGGATGCAATCTGCCTTAACCTGGACACCTCTTTTATTGCTGAAGTTATAGACATAATCTAAAAAAGATTAAGATGTTTATATATGTTTTTGTTCAATCAAAATCATTTATCTCACTCAACAACTTGCCTGAAGACAATGACTTAATTGATGTTACATATGCCGGGCTTGAGCAGTAAGGGCATCTAAACTTGTTGTCACCAGAAGGATCATACTTGAACTTGTACTTGCACCTTGTGCACATGTAATCCCTCTTGCCTGATTTCTGCATTGGGGAATATTCCTTTTTAACTTCCTTTTTAACCTGCTCCTTCTCCGGAACTAACTTGATTTCAATTTTTTTAGATGATAATTCCTGCCTTCTGCTTCTGTTTGGAGTCCTGTCCCTGCACTGGGAGCACATCCTCAAGTTTGAATTTCCCTTGACAACATACCTTACATCATTTATGGGAACATTCATCTTGCATTCATCGCACATGATTTGCTTATTGTCTATCATTTTTTATGCCGCCTTTCTCATCTGCATTCTATTACAAAACAATACTAACTCATCCAATTCCAATACTTTTCCCGGACCAACCTGTGAAACTCTTGAGGAATTCTCCCTTCTTTCATATTCCCTATAAACACCTTTAACCAAAACCGAATCATGATAAAAAGAATGAAAGAAAAATTCTTCACTTAAACCATTACCATTAAAATGAGTCACTTTTCCCATTCCTAAATTTGAATAAGAACTTCTTTTTATCTGATATGCATGTATTCCTTTATCTTTCATTGCTTCTGTCATTTTTATAGCAAGCCTTGTCTTTGTTCCCAAATTAGGATAAATAGAATTATCATCTGGAAAGGGAATGTCATATACAAAATTTCCCGGAATTTTATCTATCAAACTAAAACCTTCTGGTAAATCAATATTATTATTAAATTCATTTATTCTAACAACTTTTCCATTCTTGCTGTTAAAGATATATGCTCCATCATTTCCTTTACCTTCTTCCTGCATTAAGAATCCTGAAAATTCGTCAAAATTCAGCAATGGTTTTGATAAATCATACTCCTCTCTAATTTTTTTTGATCTTTCATTATGATCATAAACATCATTAATCATACCTTCTTCTATTAATGTATTAAATACATTTAGACCATCAACCAAAAAAAGAAATCCATGGTAAGGTATCCCTTTATCAGAACCCTCAGTTAATGATTTATCACCAATTAATATTTCCCCTCTTCTTATCAAAGGTCTGCAAATCTCCAAATAATTTCTTCGATGATGGTGCATTACAAGCCAGGGAAAGATGTCAATTGCCATAATAATTTTTAATTAACTAAATCTCTTTTTATACTTACCTATCAATTTTTTTTATTTTTAGGTATAAAAAAGCAAAAATTTATTAATTAGTAAAAGAATATCAAAAAGGAATGGTAAAATTTGACCACAACCTGATTTATTTGCACTCAGAAAACGCCAGAATGACATTAAAGGATATAGCCTATCATTTAAAGAAAAGCCCGCAGAGGCTAAAATACTCCCTGTCTGTTTTGGACAAAGAGAGTATCTTTACAACTCCTTTCTGCATATTTGACTATTCATATTTTGGACTGATAATGTTCAGGGTATATTTCAAGGGAGGGTACATCCATGATCATGACAAGGAAATAATAATAAAAGAATTGAGTGAAAACTCTTTTGTAACATCCATATATGAATTAACAGGGGAATTTGATTTTGTATTGGAGTTTGCGTCGCCGAATCCATCTAAATTCAACAAAGAGTTAAAGAAGATATCCTCAATAAATTCAATGCTTAAGGATTACAAAATTATCCTCAATCTTGTCACATATATATACCCAAAAAATTACATATCAAAAAATAATGACCTGAACATTTTAAACACAGAAAAGATAATCGGCGGCGACAGAGAAAGGGAACTGTTCAACAGGAACGAGAAGGACGTCATCAAGAACCTAATATTAGATCCAAAAATAAGAATCATGGAGCTTGCAAGCAAATCAGAATTAAATGTGAAGACGGTAAAGAGCATCCTGAAAAACTTAATCAAGAAAAATATCATCAAGGGATTCAAGTACAACATAGATACAAACAAATTAGGAATCAACAAATCAAGATTATTCCTTAAGCTGCACAACTTAAGCCTTGACAGAGAATCAGACCTCATGAAACATATGCTGAACACAAAAGAGATTGTCCAGGTCAACAAGACCGTCGGTGACTGGGACATGGAGATTGATATTGAATCACTTGACAAAGGAAAAATAAGATATATAACAATGCAAATAAGGGAATTGTTTGTTGACTTGATAGAAAGGTTTAACATAATTGAATTCTACAAATATTACAAAAGATCTTATCTGCCGTCCTACATCTTCAAGGAAGGCGAGGATTTCCAGGACAAGATAATTATAATTGATTTGAAAAAATGATGCCTCTGTAGCTTAATAAGTAAAAATTTATAAACATTGAAAACATGTTGTGATATAAATACGCCTCGATAGCTCAGTTAGTAGAGCAGCAGAATTATGCTGAATCTCGTAAACTGCAGGCCGGGGGTGCAAATCCCTCTCGAGGCTTATCAAAATGGTGAGAATATATTTTAAAGATAAAAATATAAGAAATAAATTCTTTAAAGACTTAATTAGATACTCTAACCTAAAAACCTGGAAAGAATTAAGAAACAAATTTGATATTCCAAGGACCAATCTTGAAAATTATAGAAATGGAAAATTAACCATACCAAAGAATGTTTATGATAATTTTAATCTTTTTCTACCTAAAAAATTAATAGAACATTATTCTCTTAAAATTAATTCAAAAGAAGATAGATGGGGGATGATTAAAGGGGGAAAGCATAATTATATTAAAAATAAACATCTTTATGATTTAGGGAGAAAAAAAGCTTGGAAAGTAACAAGAAAAAAATTTGGTATTGAGAAAATAGATGTTAATGCCCCCATTAATTCAGAGTTTTGTGAAGTTTTGGGTGCTTTTATTGGAGATGGATCATTAAATATATATCGAAAGAATAAATATTTTGTTCAATTTTCTGGAGATTCTAGATATGACTTATCTTATTATAAAAGTAGAATTATACCTCTTGTAAAGAGTCTTATTAATAGAAATCCTTATATAAGAATTAAAAAAAATAGTATGTGGGTCACTTTTTATTCTAAATATCTTTTAAAGATATTAACTGATAGGTTTTCTATGCCAAAAGGAAAAAAGGTTTATACTGTTAAAATACCTGATGAGATATTAAAAGATAAAACTAAATTAATTTTCACATTAAGAGGTATCTTTGATACTGATGGTTGTGTGTTTTTTGATAAAAGAAATATTTACAAAAAACCTTATATAAGAATAGCATTACAGTTAGCAAATAAAGATTTGATTGAGCAAGTATCTGATAGATTAACTTTTTTAAAGATACCCCACACAAGATATGATAGGATAAATGTAGGAAGTTTTGGAGCTTATACAATTCAAATAAATGGAATAGATAATGTTAAAAAGTATTGCGAGACAATAGGATTCTATAACCAAAGGCACTTGAAAAAGTTAAATTTTAATTTTCAAAAGGTTTAAAAAAAGATATTTTGATTTAATATCATGATAAAAAAAGACAGAAAGAAGAAACCAGTATGGAAAGCATACAAGAAGAAACATCCTGACAAGAAACACGGAAAGAGAGCTTTCAGAAAGAAGAAAGCTTAAACTTAATGTGGGAGTGCCGGAGTGGTCAAACGGGCTGGGTCTATCAATTATAGAAGCCAAACTTAAGACCATTTAAGAAATCCAGTGGCTTAGTGCCTACGCAGGTTCGAACCCTGTCTCCCACACTCATTTTTAGATACTTTTAAAAAATAATTTCAATTCTTTATTTTATGCCTCATTAGCTTAGTCGGTTGAGCACCGCATTGGTAATGCGGAGGTCCCGGGTTCGATTCCCGGATGAGGCTTTTCAAAACCCTTTTATATCACTTTAAACACAAATCTTTCATGAAAGACATAAACATCAAGGAAGAATACAACAAGCTAAAATACAAACTTCCAAAATTTGAAGATATCAACAATGAATTTGAACTGGATTTCATCAAGGAAAAACAATTTCTCCTAAGGCAGATAAGAAGAAGGATGAATGAAAAAGTGATATTCTTCTGCAGGATAATTGAAGGCCTGTTGTATCCAACGCAACAGCATATAATCAATGCAACTGAGATACAGAATTTCTCCGATGACAAAAAGAAAGAAATCCAGAAAATATACAAGGAACTAATGTATTATGAAAGGGAGTCATTATTGCTGGATGTTACACCTGATGACAAGAAAGATGTTGAATTCATAAACGACATATTCAACCTCTGGAGCAAGACAAAGAAACAAATGCAGGAAATAGCCAAGATAATGCAGGAATCATGGAGAAAAGAATATATATCTGAAAAAGATAACTATTTTGGATAAAAAATGAGGCTGATCATACTTGGACCACCTGGCTCGGGAAAAGGAACACAGGCAAAATTAATTTCTAAAAAATACCACCTGAGAAACATCTCCATCGGCAATGTCCTAAGAAAAGAGGTGAAGAAGAAAACAAGATTTGGTTTAAAGATAAAGCCTTACATTGAAAGAGGCGATCTTGCACCAGACTCGCTTGTTTACAAGGTTGTCAGGCCATACCTAAAGGGAGGCAGCTTTATCCTTGATGGTTTTCCAAGGCACATGAGCCAGGTAAAGCTGATCAAAGAAAAGATAAATGCAGCAATATACATTGACTGCAAGAAAGAAGAGATTGTCAAGAGACTGCTAAAAAGAAAAAAATTAGAGCACAGAAAGGATGACGATGAGATAACAATAGAATACAGATGGCTGGTTTACAAGAAAAAAACATTCCCTGTGATAGATTATTACAAGAAGAAAAATATCTTAATAACAATAAACGGAAACAACCCAATCAGAGAAGTTTTTAAGGATATCACAGAAAAACTGAATGAACTGTTCTAAAGAAAATCCTTTTCTGCTATTATCCTTTCATTAATTTCATTTCTAAGATTTATACTGAACAATTTCTTGATATCCTTCGGATGATTGCTCAATAACCATGCCAGCTTTATGAATGCCGTCTCCAAAGTCAAATCAGTGTAATCACCAATCAGGTAATCCCTTATCTTCCTTCCAGTTGAATAAACATTCATGTTGACAGGGCCAAATACAGCCTGGGTCACCATCACTTTGGGCATCTTCATCTTCTTTAGCTCATTGAATATCCTTTCATTCTTTTCCTCAATCGGGATATGCCCCATTCCCGTCCCCTGAATAATCAAACCATTAAATTTTTTGAATGAAGACAGTTCAGAAGGATCCATGTTAGGATGCGTCGTCAAAATACCTATCTTCAGATTCTCCCTGAACAATTTCAAGCTTAGCTTCCTGTTTTCCTTGTTGTAATTCCTGCTAAAGAATTTTATGCTATCTTTTGACACTAGCGCTATCGGCTGCGTGTTTATAGGCTTAAATGCATCCCTTCTTGTCGAATGCATCTTCTTTGTCTTCGTTGCGGGAAGGATCAAGCATGACTCATCATCCATCGAGGAATGCATGCAAATACCCACATCCTTAAAGTCTGATTCAAGAATAAACTTAACTGCAAGGAATAAATTCAGGAAAGAGTCCGATGACGGCCTGTCTGAAGATCTTTGCGAGCCAACAAGAAGAACCGGCGTTGACAAACCATCCAATGCAAAAGATAATGCCGACGAGGTATAAGCCAATGTATCCGTGCCATGCGTTATTATAATCCCTCTTGCATTCTTTGCCTTTTCTATCTCCCTTGCAAGCCTGTTATAATGCTCAAACCTAAAATTTTCAGAAAGAATATTAAAAATCAATTTTGATTCAATATAAGCAAGATTTTTCAGCTCAGAATACTTCTCCAGAAGGTCTTCCGGAGTAAATGAAGATGAAACTGCACCAGTTTCATAATCAACCTTTGAAGCAAGAGTACCTCCAGTATGCAAGATAACTATCTTTGGAAGATTTTTATTCTGCTTTAATTTTATTTTTTCTCTTTTAATTGATTTCTGCTTCAATTTTTTAATTGATTTTATGTTTTTATCGTCGAGAGAAATATTATACCCGGAATTCAATTTTATTATTTTTTTATTGCCTTTTGAATGCATTAATCTCCCGGAAATTGATTCTTTTTTTGTCTTTACCTGCACCAAACCACCCATTTTTTCAACCATAATCTTATTTTATGAACAATATTAAATAATATTTATATACTGCAAAATATATATTGCTGTTAAAGAAGATTTAAATATAAGTTATGCATTTTAAGGATTATAAAAGTTTAGAAAACGATTTTGACTTTGATGTGGCGTTAAAGTCAAAAATTGTGACGTGTTTGGTTTGTAACTTTTAAGGTTAGTTGAACAAATTTTGTGGCGTTTAACTTGTTCTAAAAGTAGTATAAACACTACTTAAATATAAATATATATATGGAGGAAAATATATATTAAAAGGAAAATATATATGGGGGTAAACAAAATGGACTTCTTGGTGAAAGGAGCATTGGAGGGCTTAAAAAGCTCAAATTTTGAAAATGTGGAAGTAGGTAAAGCAAATATAAAGGTTGTAGGTGCTGGTGGTGCAGGAAATAATATGGTTTCTTGGTTATATAAGAAAGGTATACAGGGTGCTGAGATATTAGCATGCAATACTGATAAACAACATCTTGATATTTCTGAGGCCGATCGCAAGTTCATAATCGGTGCTAATCTTACAAGAGGACTGGGTTGTGGTGGTTATCCAACTAAGGGTACTGAAGCAGCAAGAGAAAGTCTTCAAGAGATTAGAGAAAACCTAAAAGGATGCGATATGGTATTCATATGTGCAGGAATGGGCGGAGGTACCGGAACAGGAAGTGCCCCTATAATTGCACAAGTTGCAAAAGAGATGGGTTCAATTGTAATTGGTACAGTAACAATGCCATTGGACATTGAAAAGGCAAGAGTTGACAAGGCTGAGTTTGGTCTGGAGCAATTAAGAGACAAATGTGACACTGTAATTGTAATTGACAACAACAGGCTGGTTACCATTGCAGGAAACTTGCCATTAAGGCAGGCATTTGCAGTTGCTAACGAGCTAGTAAGCACGATGATCAAAGGCATTGTCGAAACTATTGCAGTTCCATCATTGGTTAATCTAGATTACGCAGATGTAAAAGCAATCATGAGTGAGGGTGGAGTTTCTGTAATTGGAATTGGTGAAAGTGACACTGCAAGTAGAGTCCAAGAAGCTGTAAAAAGAGCTTTGAGCAATCCATTATTGGATGTGAGCTATGATGGAGCAACAGGCGCTTTGATACACATAACTGGCGGAGAGGACCTGACATTGGATGAAGTCAGCAAAGTAGGTGAAATAGTTACAGAAGCATTGGATCCTGATTCCCAGGTAATATGGGGAGCAAGAATTGATGAGGACATGAAAGGAAAACTAAGAGTTATGACAATAATAACTGGAGTTACATCTCCTTACGTGCTTGGAAAAGCTGATGCTCGACAGAGAGAAAAGGCTCATCAGAAATTCGGTAATGAGCTTGGAATTGAGATGGTTAGGGCTTACTAATCCTTCTTAACCCCCTGTGAAAAGGAGCCCTTCCATTTTTTCTTTTTTTTTATTTTTTTAAAAAGAATTAAACTTCAGAGAATAATTCAAAGAATTTCTTTTTGATGATTTTTTTTCATCTGAATAACCTAAGGTGATTATAGCATAAGCTTCAATGTCATCAGGCAATCTTAATATCCTTTTTACTGCCTTCTCATCAAATGCTGAAATGAAGCATGATTTTATATTCAATGAAAAAGCCATAAGCATCATATTTTCTGCAGCTATTGAAGTATCCTGAATTGCATATAATTTGAATTTATCTGGATAATATGTCTTCAGCTTCTTCAGGTCAGAGCAGACAACAACAAACAACGGAGCCTGCATCATCCATCTCTGATCTAAAGATGCCTTAGTTATTTTTTCCTTGACATCTTCCTTATTGACAACCACAAATCTCCATGCCTGCAGGTTTCCTGCATTGGGCGCATTTATGCCAGCCTCAAGAATTTTATTCAAATCTTTGTCTGATATCCTCTTGCTCTTATACCCCCTGCAGGAAAATCTTTCATTGATTGCTTTCTTTATGTTCATTTTTCATTATTTTTTAAAATATTTTCAATTTTCTTTTTCAAAACTGGCAAATCCTCTTTCCAATATAT